>JACLAC010005775.1_pt1 | contig 10618 bp, 10 predicted proteins | sample 8027881 | NCBI WGS metagenome assembly JACLAC01 (sample SAMN15725517, study PRJNA655200) | protist metagenome | isolation source: fluorescence activated cell sorting (FACS) single amplified genomes of... | place: Spain: Blaines Bay Microbial Observatory, Mediterranean Sea | collected 2016-01-19 | reverse complement strand
TATAGACGCCTAGCGATGGTTCGAGGTTAATATGGAATATTCCTTAAATGTGCTTAATGTGTTTAGGGTAAAGTTAATGTCCACGCTGGGATAATACTGAGGAACTAATGATTAACAAGGTACTGATTACTGGTGCGGCAGGTTATCTGGCGGGTTTTATTATAGACCAGCTTAAAGATAAATATAGTTTGACGTTATTTGATCGTATTACCATGGATACTACACTGCCTTTTATCCAAGGTGATATTTGTGATTATAGTGGGTTAGCCGATGCCTGCCGTGGGCAGGATGCAGTAGTACATACAGTCGCTTTGGTACGTGGGCGGCAAACAAAGTCACTGGATGCCTTTGCTGATGTTGTTGTGAAAGGAACCTGGAATGTATTAGATCTCTGCGCTCAACAGCAGATCAAACGATTGGTTAATATTTCTAGTATTGTTGCCGACGGCTCTAGCCCCCAAAGTGACACGCCTTTATTACCCGGCGCTGCCTCTCAGTATAATAGTAGTGATTTGTATTATTGTATCAGCAAGAAATTAGGTGAGGTATTGAGTGATGCGTATACGCAGGCTCATTCATTAAGTGTAATCCATTTGCGCCCTGGCGTTATTGCTGGAGATGGAGCTAATCCTGGACCAGAAGCTCCAGATATGGACATAAATCGTCCCTGGTTTGTTTATGTTGATCCACGCGATGTGGCCCAGGCGGTAGGTGGGGCATTAGCAACACAGCGTCAAACGGGTACATATGCCATTGTTGCTGGACGTGGTGATAGTCTTTTTGATTGGCGTCCAGCAGCACAACAGATTGATTATACACCGCAATATAATTGGCCGGATATTGCAGAAGTAGAATGGCAAAAAGATGCGACTGAATAATAAGACCATTATCGTTACCGGAGCTAGTCGTGGAGTAGGACGGGCCATTGCAGCGGCATTGCTTAAGGAAGGAGCAACGGTGCATGGGACGGGACGTGACCAGGAGGCGATGACAGCAACGCAACGTGCCTTGTCTTCTTTAGGTGGCTCATTCATTATGCATACTTTGGAATTAAGTGATGAAGTTGCGTTGACCGCTTTTGTTGATGGTATTGAACCCATTGATATTTTGGTGAACAATGCCGGTATAGCCCAAAGTGGGCCTTTTATTAATACCACAAGTGAGACGGTGCGGCAGCTGTTAGAAGTAAATGTTATTGCACCATTTTTGCTGATGCGTCAGGCCGCTGTTAAAATGCTGGCGTGTGGTGGTGGCCAGATTATTAATATTGCTTCGGATGCGGCGTTGCGTGGTATTGCTGGGATGGCACCCTATGTGGCTAGCAAGCATGCATTACTTGGTTTGGGACGTTCGTTAATGCGTGAGCTCAGGGAGCAAGGTATTCGCGTCACGACGTATTGCCCTGGACCGATCAATACACAGATTATGGGGCCAGGGAATCCGCGCGCCCTTGATCCTGACGTTGTGGCGGCCAATATTGTTCACCTCGCGACCTTACCGCCCCAGGTTGAAATTCGTGAAATGCTGGTTGAACCACTAGAACTAGATATCCCCTAAACAGGACCTAATCATGCCCATTGTGCGCTCCATTGATATTTTGGTCCTTGGTGGAGGCATGGCCGGTACTTTTGCTGCACTAGCCGCCAAAACCGAGATGAATACCGTTGTTCTTATTGAGCCTGCCAATGTTCTTGGTGGTCAGGGTACGGCTGGTGGTGTTGCCGGTTTTTGTGGCGATAGTGAGCGGGTTAATGCCCCTTTTGCTCATCTACTAGCAATATTGACCCAGCACAATCTCATTGCGCCTTATGATCCACTAGCCGACCGCCGCGCTTATGATCTTGAGCTCTGTGCTTTTTTCTTGCAGGAGATGGTTGTTAACGCCGGTATTGAAATCCTTTTTCATGCCCGGGCTCTTGCCGCTCATAAACAAGACGGTCGTATTACAGTTGTTGACGTTGCTTGCGCCTCTGATCGTATCGAGTTTCATCCCCATATGGTGATTGATGCTACGGGTGATTGTGCTATTGCTCATGCTGCTGGCTTTGCAACTATCCATGCAGCGGTCAATGAACAGTTGCCGATGAGCTTGTACTTTACTCTTTGGGACACAGGTCGAGAAGTGGTGCCTATACTACCACCGGGTTGTCCCAGCTGGGATAATGATGCGGCTTTACCAATGACGACCTTACATGTCTTTCCTTCGGGCAAGGTTGAAGTAAAAATGAAGGTTATTGGTTTTGATGCTGCTGATGGACAGAGCTTGTCGCAAGCTGAATTGCATGCTCGACGCCAAATGATGGGGTTAATTTATTATTTGCAAACGCAGGGTTATCGCGGTCAAAAACTTGATACCCATGTGCTTGCTACGGTTGCACGGCATATTGGTGCGCGTGAGGGACGGCGTATTGTTGGCAATTATGTGCTGACCGAGACAGATATCACCCATGCCTGTACGTTTTCTGATGCTGTGGCTGTAGGGACATATCATCTTGACTATCACTGGCCTGATCGGGTAGAACGTGCTGGGACCGGTATCACTACCATGGTAGAGCCTTACCAGATTCCATTACGCAGTTTGGTACCAAAGGGGGCTAAAAACCTGCTAGTGGCTGGCCGTTCTGCAGCGGGTGATCAGATGGCTATGAGTTCTTTTCGGATTCAGGCAACGTGTGCCCAAATGGGTTTTGCTGCAGGTACGACGGCACGACTTTGCCAGCAGCAAGGAGGCGATGTGCAGGATGCACCTATTGCGACAATTCAGCAGGATCTTGCCAAGGGTGGTCAATCTATTGATCTGGCCGATTATGGCGATTACTTACGTCATTTAATCCATGTGCATGAGCATATCTTTGCGACGGCACGCCCTTTTGCCCAATGTCATGCATCAACGTTGATACAACTTAGGGATGGGACATTTTGGGTGGCTTGGTTTGGTGGTACCAAAGAAGGTGCTACCGATGTTGGTATTTGGGGGGCCCAACGGCGTGGTAGACAGTGGAGCACGCCGCGCTGTTTAGCCCGAGTTAGGGATTGTGCTCATTGGAATCCAGTGCTACATGTTGGAGAAGAGGATCATATGTATCTTTTCTTCAAGGTTGGGGCAACAATTTCTGCTTGGGAAACGTGGATAATGGAGTCCTTTGATGCAGGCCATACCTGGAGTGCGCCACGCCAATTAATAGTAGGTGATAAGGGGGGCCGGGGGCCGGTTAAAAATAAGCTTATTGTTCTTAGTGATGGGACTTGGTTAGCAGGTGCGTCACTTGAACAAAATGGTTGGGATGTCTTTGTTGAGCGTAGTCAGGATCGGGGCAAAAGCTGGGTTGCTAGTGCCTTCATTTGCCGTGATCCCACTGTTTTTACTGGCCATGGTGCTATTCAGCCAACGCTATGGGAATCAACGCCTGGTCATGTACATATGTTGGTTCGGACGACGTGTGGCCGCATAGGTCGTAGCGATTCATCCGATGCGGGTCATACTTGGTCACCGCTTTATTTAACAGAGCTACCCAACAATAACAGTGGTCTTGATCTGACGCGTCTCCAGGATGGTACCTTGGCGTTAGTATGCAATCCAGTAGAGCGGGGACGGACACCGCTATCTGTGTTCTTATCAAGTGATAATGGCCAGAGTTGGCCGCGTTGTTTAGCATTAGAGACTGAGCCAGGAGAGTATTCTTATCCAGCCATTATTAGTACGGCGGGTGGCATGGCGATCAGTTATACATGGAAGCGAGAACGGATTGCCTTTTGGTGGGGATCTGTAGAACAGATACCGGCTGCCCCGGGTTAAAGGGTCTTTCATTTTGGTAAAAGCTTTTGTGGTTGGGTATAAATCCATGGTGGCACGACTTGGACCATATCGAAAAATACGTTTATCTCTCTTACCCTTTTTAATAAATGTATCAATTTATTTTTTACGGAGGTATAACCATGACTCAAATACAGAGTACACCGCGTCAGCGGGCTGCAATGCATGTAGGTGTGCAGGGTATGAATACATCAACGGTTGATTTGGAATTCCTCAGGCGTCATGGGGTGACCCATATGAACGGCGCTGTAAAGAACTTTGAAGTAGCAACCTTGAAACAACATCGGGAAGAAGCGGCGGCCGCTGGGGTTAGTTTTGAAGCAACTCATGTCAGTTTTGACCGTAGTATTACCCTGGCACAAGATCCTCAACGTGACCGCGCTCTTGATGAGCTGTGTCAAAAAATAGAAAATGCCGGCACTGCAGGTATACGAGCGTTATTCTACAATTTTTGCATTCTTGATCATCAACGTACTGCAGCAACTTATGGTCGGGGTGGATCCCAATACAGTACTTTTGACATGTCACAGTATGATAACGATACGCTTAGCGAAGCTGGTAAGGTGAGTCGTGAAGAGGCCTTTGAGCGGGTGGGTTACTTTCTTGAACGGGTGATCCCTGTAGCTGAAGCCAACAAAGTACAAATGGCTTGCCATCTCAATGATCCTCCAGCGCCGGTGTTGAGGGGGGTAGAGCGTTGGAACTATCCAGTTTTTGATGGGCTTAAACGTTTTTCCGAAATGGTAGATAGTCCGTACCACGGTTTTAATTTTTGCTGTGGCGTGGCCTCTGAAGGACTACAGAATCCTGCTATTGAACTATACGATATCGTGCGTTATTTTGGCGAGAGAAAGAAAATTTTCAACGTTCATTTTCGCAATATTCGTGGCGGCTTACACCATTTTCAAGAAGTTTGGCCGGACGAAGGAGATATTGATATGTACAAACTAGCGCAGATTTTTCGGGAGGTAGAATACCCATATATGTTGATGCCTGATCATGCGCCAGGCCATCCGGATGATATTCCCTCTCCGGGGGGATCGGGTCGGGCCTGTCAGGCTTGGGCTTTTCAGTTTGGTTATATTATTGCCTTGGTGCAAGCGGTAAATTCTCAACCTTAAGCATTTTTAAAGTAAAAGCCTGCTTAGCCTCTAGCAGGCTTTTACTTTAATTCAAACCTGCACGGTCCAGGCAAAGGGCTCTGAAACAAGTCCTTGTTGCTTGGACCAGGCGATTATGCCGTCGCCTGACCCACCCAATAATTGTTTACGGATATCATCGACCTGATCTAATACCTCTTCACCTGGTCGTACTAGTATCATATTGGCGTGTTGTCCACCCATCCAGCGGTAGCTGTATCCCAAGATAATAACTTTAGATGGAGTCTCACTTAAGTTGGGTGCGGCAGTGTGAAAAATACGGTTCTCAAAGAGAAATGCATCACCCGCTTTAAGGCGCAATTCTACCGTATTTGGTGGATCGACCTCACCGGCTGGTATGGGCAATGGGGTTGGTATTAAATGTGATCCAGGAGCAAATAGGGTAAAACCAGAGTTAGGCTCCGAAAAATCGGTTAGGCAATAGCCTACTTTGATTCCGGCGCGGACAATGTGAGCGTGCCCTAAGTCTTCAGTGATACCAATATCACGATGCCACCCACGCGCTTCTTGTGCCGGACAATCCTGCGGAAATTTGTAAATAATAGCGGTAGTATGTAGATGGATATTGGGTGATAATAATTGTACTACCAACGGAATAGTTGCGGCGTGAGCTAGTAGGGGATGAAAAGCAGGTTCTTCGACAATGCCTGGACGTCGTTGCACGTAGTACTGATCTGCTTTGCGCTCAAATGAGTCGATCATCTTATCACTGATAGTGCTTAGTTGCTCCACTTCTTGGGGACTTAGTGCATTGGGTACAACGAGGTAACCATTTGTATCAAAAAACTGACGTTGAGAGTCCTCAAGCAGTGTCAACTCCATTTTTTCACCATCTCCTCGTTAATGTATTAAATAATCAATACTGCAGTTGATTGTTTTGTTGTTTATAAACATTTTGATAGATATGGATTAGTCATCGTGAAAGGTGCGAAAAAAACGTTTGTAAATAGGCTTACGGTAGAGGAATTGTAGATAAAGAGTCGGCAATAAGACAAGATCTAACAAGCGGTTTGGTGATGTAAATCGGATCTCATCAATAATTACGCTACCTGTTTCAGTAGCAACCACGCGGTGCCGGTGCCGCCAGGATGTCAAAAAAAAAGGCAATTGGCGGCCTTCGTCAACAAATAGAATTTCAGTTTCCGTTGTTTCAAAAGCGGTAATATGACTAATCCAAATTTGTCGAAAAAATAGAAAATTCAGTTCTAGATGTACTTCATCGCCAATCTGTGTACCGTCAAAACGCAGGACACGCACTGGCGGAAAAGGCGGATTTAATTGAAGAAAAAGATCCTGATTGAAGCCGTTAAAGACCTGTTGGATAGTGCCGTTGACTGTTGTGCTAAGGGCTAGCTGCATGGTGTAAAAACTTTCGTTTTATGATGGGGCTAGGCTTTTAAGCCCGAAATGGATTATCTAGTTTCATATAAGTCTTATTGATAGTTGATTTTATGATCATAGGGCTGTACCGTCCTGGGGGACAAAACCAATGAGCTGGTGGCCACTGCTATCCAAACGACCATGGCGATGTTTAGATATGCCGTGTACCAAGGCAAAGGGCAGATTTTCCACCTCAATACAACGGGTAAATAATTGGGCTGCATCGCGCCGACTTAAACCCGATATTATGTCTTCTGGATGCTGATTTGCATGGGGGTCAAAATGCGGATTGCACAAGCGCACACAGATGCAGGACAAACCGTGTTGAGCGGAGTAAACGCGGCCCAATGCTTCGCCCCAACATTTGGTGGCGCCGTAGAGATTTTGTGGAAAGACAGGTACGTCCCAACGAATATTGCCGGTGTCCCAATAGCCTTGGACGGCGTCAACACTGCTGGCAAAAATAAGACGGCGGCAACCGGCTTGATGGGCGGCTTGGAAAGCATTATAGGCGCCAATTATATTAAGCTTGAGTAGGGTGTTATAGAATGCTGCGCCATCTCCTGGATAGGCGGCTAGATGAATAACCGTATCTATATCTTGGCAGGCGTGCAGCATTTGTTCATACTGAGTGATATCTGTTTTAGTGAATTTTTCGTGCGCTGCGAGCGTTTCAATGGGACGAATATCGGCCAAGTGTAGTGGGTAACGATTTTTCCAGTGGTGGCGCAGAATACTGCCGAATAGGCCAGCGGCACCGGTGATTAATATCCTGCGTTTTTTAGTCAAGATAACAGCCTTCTGCAAGTGTATGTGAACCATTATATAATAGCGTAATAATGCCTAGTTGGAACTATATTTTTCTCTATATACTATGTTTTATTTTTAAGAGTTAGGTTCATAATGAGCTTTATCAGTAAGGAGTGTCGCAATGCGGCATTTTTAAGCACACGATATTTAGCGATAACGGACCTTATTTAATCTAGTAGGCTACTACTACATGCTCCAAATATTCTTAAGGAGAGTCAAATAATTATGAACGAAACCGAACAATTCCTTTTTGATCTACAGGGATTTATTGTGGCTAGAGCATTTCTTTCCAAGGATGAAGTCAAAGTGCTTAATAATGCCTTTGATGCAAATGAAGACAAGCAGCAGCAAGATTCCAATCGTGATAATAGTGGAAATATGGCAGCACAGCACAAGCGGGGTATTTATACCAACATGCTAAGCTGGGCGCAACCTTGGTGTCAACCTTTTCGGGAGTTGTTGGCGCATCGCAAGTTGTTGCCTTATCTAAATGACTTATTGGGTCGTGGGTGGAAATTGGACCATGAGCCATTTATGCTGACCGGCAGTACTGGAACGGAAGGGTTACGTATCCATGGTACCACGAATGTTCAGTTTAATGGGTCACGTTTTTATGCCTATACCAACGGCCAGATGCGCTGTGGTTTGATTGTGGTACAATATGCTTTAGCAGATGCCAATCCAGGTGATGGAGGGCTATGTGTTATTCCTGGTAGCCACAAAGCAAATTTTACTTGCCCACAAAAAATCACGACTTGGGAGCAGCATCAGGACATTGTATACCAGGTACCACTTAAAGCTGGCGATATGGTTATTTTTAGCGAGAACACCCTACATGGCACGTTGCCGTGGACAGCTTCTCAGGAGCGCCGTGCGTTATTATATCGTTATACGCCTAAGTATTTACACTATGACGGCGGTACCTATGGCGTTACTCAGCCTGCATGGGTAAATGAATTGACCGAAGCTCAACAAGCGGTATTGGAACCTCCCTATGTTTATCATCGCCCGCTTATTGAGCCGGATGGTGAAAGTGTTGTGCGGCCACGGCGCGAAGATTAAATAGGTATTAATACTTTTTATTAGGAGAACATCAGAATGATCGGCATTGATTTATCAGGTAAGGTTGCTGTTGTGACCGGTGCTAGTGGGGAACTTGGACGGTCAATCAGCCGTACATTGGCTACTGCTGGTGCTGCTGTAGCGTTGCACTATTATCAAAATGCAGCCAAAGCAACAGCACTTCAAGAAGAGATCCTAGCTGCAGGTGGACAAGCCTTCACGGTACAGGCAGATATAAGCGATAAAGATTCAGTTTTTGCAATGCGTGATAAGGTAAAAGTGGCATTGGGAGACGCAGATATTATTGTAAATAATGCGGTGCATCAATATAAATGGGTCTCTGTTTTGGAGCAGGATGCAAGCGATTACCAGAGTCAGTTTGATACTTGTGTAATCCATAATCTATTGATGGTAAAAGCCTTTGTACCGGCGATGATTGAAAAGCAGGCGGGGCGGGTTATTGCAACCAACACTGAGTGCACGATGCAGTGTGGACCAACAACGTCAGCTTATATTAGTGGAAAAGCAGGGCAGGACCGTTTATTGCGTGTGCTGGCCAAAGAAATTGGCAGTCATAATATAACGGTTAATCAGGTAGCGCCGGGCTGGATGATTAGTGATAAATCTCGTGCCCACACGGTTGATGATTCTGTCTACGTGAGTCGCGTGCCCTTAAAGCGCCGTGGCGAAGATCAAGATATTGCCAATGCGGTTGTTTTTCTAGCTTCCGAGATGGCCCGTTTTATCAGTGGGTGCTATCTGCCGGTATGTGGTGGTAATGTAATGCCCACCATTTAAAATCACATCCATTACATACCCCTTAATAAAATGGATAAGCGGTATGTATTGAGCTAACAACACAACTTTGCCGTTATTTTATGGAGTCAGGGTACCACCAAGGAGCATAGTAAAAAAATAGCGCCGTGTGGTTGTAGATACGGCTCTATTCGTTCGCCAACGCAGTCCCGTATCGGGTGTGTTTGTGTTAAATTCAATACCCCATAAGGGCGCAATGGCAGTAGGCAACATAGCATAACGGGCATCGCCAAGCCATTGCGGAGGGCCGGCATAGGATACCGTTAAGCCGCCGGTAAAAGCAACAAAGCGTTTAGCGTTGTTGTTGGCTGGTGAGCCTTTAGGGGCCCAAGACAAGTCGCGACGTGGATCAAAGAGAGCCTGATGGGTACCAACATAAATCTGCGTCGTGCGGCCAACCCGTACTGCATCAACCCAGATGCTGTCGTTAACTATATAGATGGTACGCCATAGCACAAGGTTGGCGATGGTAGGTTTAACCACTAGGTGCTGAGGGATGTGGTTGCGTTGTTGGGCTAGGGCGAAGGCGGCATCTTTGGCGCGCTGGTGCTGTATGGAGGCACACAGTAAATACACTAGAGCTAAAATCAGTCCTAAGCGTGCTGGCTGAGAACGTTTTAAACCGATGATAAGTGGTATGGCTAATGCCAGCGTAAAGATAGGGTCAACAATGGCGATTAAATTCCACGCAATCGGCTGGCTAGAAAAAGGCCAGTAGAGGTGGGTACCGTAACTTGTACAAGCATCTAGTAAACCTCCCGTAGCATAGCCGCATATGCAGTAGTAATATATGTGTTGAATGGATAGGAAACGGCGTAATAAGGGCCACATAAGTACGGTGGCTAGCATTGCGCCAAGGGGAATAAAGATCAGGGCATGGCTAAAGTGGCGGTGAAATTCTAGTTGAAGTAACGGATCGCTCGCACTATTGATGAGTGCATCAGCGTCGGGTAAGAGGCCAGCTCCCAAGCCGGCTAGAGCTGCCACGCGTTGGTGGCGCTTGGGGGCTAATAGTTGGGCACATGTGGCTCCTGCTATACCCTGAGTGACAATGTCCATAGGTAATAGTACGGGCTATTGGGTAAAAAATATAATGCTTGAAGATAAAATATATATTGGCGTTGAATGGACAAGGTTGGGACAGATGGGTGCCAACAGGCGACTAATACTATCAATTGTTTTCTGCGCTGTGAAGCTTGTAGTGCAGAAGGTTTAAGAGTACCCACCTATGCCTAGTAACATCTGCTCTGCAAAATCGGCTTCTTGCAGAAATTCTTTGGTCAAACCATTTTTCGGATCAGGCCCTCCATGCGGTGATTTACGCAACCAGGTTGGTGTATAGCTTAAAATCAACATGCGTCGTTTGGTTTTAAGTGTAGGTAAGGTGCGATGCCATACATTGCCATGGATCAAAACCACGCTTCCGGCCTTTACCCGCACTTCAACTTCGTTCTCTAGCGGTTCATATTTATCCAACGGGGGTTCACGGTCCAACCAGTTATGGGAGCCGGGAACAACCACTACTGGACCCGTATCTTCGTTCAAATCGTCCAAATAAATCAAGCAGTCGATACAG
>JACLAC010006167.1_pt1 | contig 10619 bp, 7 predicted proteins | sample 8027881 | NCBI WGS metagenome assembly JACLAC01 (sample SAMN15725517, study PRJNA655200) | protist metagenome | isolation source: fluorescence activated cell sorting (FACS) single amplified genomes of... | place: Spain: Blaines Bay Microbial Observatory, Mediterranean Sea | collected 2016-01-19 | reverse complement strand
ATGGGTATTTAAAAAAGTAAGGAGATCACATGGAATACGGTTAAAATTGAAAAGATTGAATCCGAGTGGACAAAAGACTTCAACATTTGATTTTGACAAATATAACATGATCCAATGTTCACCATCACCATTTGAGTTGTCGGTATTTACAATGAGAAAAATGGGGAAATGAGTAATTTTGAGGGATTTAAGTTCGTCTTGTGCAAAAGTTCCTAAAAAATTTGGGCAACCAGACAAAATGAAATCTATTGAAGATTGATTTAGCCCCTTCTTGGCTTTGAACGACGTTTTGATTTCTTTTTTGATTTGATCGAATCTCCATTTCTCGATTCTGCTGGTCGCTTTCCAGAACCTATGAGATTCTTTCGGCGACATTTTTTGGTGTAACGTTTTTTGAGAGTCTTGCTATAACCCATTCCTTATATTCAAAATTATTTTTATTTTCTTGATTTCGTGTTTCTCTGAAAGCTCTATTTTGAATCTGGCCTGTTGTAAAGACCACAACTGGATTTGGTAGTAAAGGTCACTAGGCGGAGTAAAGAGCAGGTGATTAGATTTTGATGCTTGAGTGAACATGCAAAGAGTTTGATCAGGATTGAATACGCTGCTATCAATGAGACTCGAGCAAAGCGAACCATTTATATTTTGAACTTCTTTTTCCCATTCAATCAAGATCTGCTTGACCTGGACAGATTGTTTGATGGAAAAATTCAAATCCGGAAGATCGAATGTAACTTGATCACTTTTAACCGTTCCTGTCAGGTGAAGAAGCATTACGACTAACCAAGTTGAGTTGATGATAGTACCAGATCCCAGGAATATCTTGTTGATCCAAGGATTTTATTTTGTACCAACACACTTTATCGTTTGAGCGTACCGCACTAATTATGTAAATTTCATCGCTCCAATTTTGAGTATAACCCTTCTCGAATAAAGTTTTTTCTCTTATTTTGCGTACCTTGTCGCCAATTTTGAATTTACAAACAACTGAGATCGATTGTTTGGGATAGAGTTTCTTATATACTTCATCTCGGTTCTCATCACTGACATCTACCGGTCTTTTTCCATGTGACCTATGTATAGTATGATTGTAATTTGATACAACCTTTTCGATAACATCATACCAGATGTTACTCTTTCGATGATAAAATATTTTAGCCAATCTGGACTTAAGAGTTCTTATTGCACGCTCTGCCATTGAAGCTTTCCACCGGGTTTTTGAAGGAGTTTTATAGTGAACTATACCAAAAGAATCGAAAACCTTACTGACCGCCGAATTGAAAAATTCAGTGCCACTATCTGTCACGATATTAACAGGAAGTTCATCGAAATCTTTAAAAATTGAGTCAAAGGCTTCAGCTAAGGACGAGGCATTCTTTTTTTTCAATGATTTGTAGAATATTTTTCTTGAAAAACAGTCTATGATTACGAGACCATACCTCCAACCTCGATTCATCCTTGTAAAATAGGGGTATTCAAATAAATCTGCCATAAATAGTTCGAACGGAAATCGTGCAATCACTTGTCTTCGCGGAAAGTTTCGTTTTTTGATTGGTTTAAATTTTGAAGGGGTGTCAGTTGTTCTTAAAAATTCAGAAAGTTTGGAGCTAAAGCTGCCCCTGAATCCGACATCGTGATACAACTTTTCTAACGGCTCTCGCCATGTCTCTTCTCCTGCTGATATATCGTCGGATCGAATCTGAGCTGTTTCTGGCTCTTGATCCTGATTCTCGGTTTGATTCTTGGTTTGCTTCTCGGTTTGCTTCTCGGTTTGCTTCTCGGTTTGATTCTTGTTTTGATCCAGCTGATACTGTCTCCTTCTGGTCTGCACCATTCTTCAAAACTGCATGAGTTTGATCAATTTTATTGAAAATACTTTGAAAGTCTTGATTGGATATTAAATAGTAAATCATTGACCCACAGATGACTCGTTTAAATTTCCCTAGAATATCGATAAAAACTTGGCAATTTGAGACTCTAGCTTCAGGTGTTCTATCAAGTAAAATGTATGGATATAGAATTTTAGAATTGAGTTTCTGAGCTAAAGATATTTCGTTCTTTAGGTCAAAAAGAGCCCCAACTTTAACGTTAGTTCGTTCATCAGCATTACGAGTTAGAATGTGATAATTGGAGCTATTCCTGATGCTAAGTCCGAATTTTTGTCCAATAAAATACTTTTGACTCATTATTACAACATTAAGTTTCCGCTTAGAAGACAAAACACGAAAAAGATAGTCTATATCTTTTGAATTAATACACTCTTCGATCAAATCATCGATAATAACAAGACTATTTGGTGTCAGATTCAAAAGATCTTGTAAGCTTGGTAATCCTACATACACAAATAATGGAGTTCGAATCGTTTCGGACCAATCTTTTATAGGACTTTCATTGTGTATATCGGGATGATAATAGTAAATATACTCCAATTTACCGAAAAAATTCACCGATAAAAGATTTCGACACAATGTTGTCTTGCCGCTACTTGAAGACCCGGCTAGAAAAACTCTTTTAATTTTATCTCCATTATATGATGTTTCTCTGTACCTGATCATACTGAGAAAAAACTTTGTAAAATTTGCTTATAAAGCAGTTTACGTGGGTTGAAGATAATTAAAGATATTAATTTGAAATTTATTTCATTATAACAGTGAATTTTACAAAAGCTTGTCAGGTGTCTGTATTTCCTTTCGTACAAGAACACGAAGAAATAAATTGAGATTAGAAGTATTTTGTTACTCGGTAAATTTTTCAGGGTCAACTTCAAACTGATCGTCTTCGTTGATGACCTGAAGATTTATTTTCTTGAGTGTTTCGCGAACATTTGCATTTTGTAAGCGTTCCTTTTGTTGTTCAACGGTTCTCTTGATTTGGGAAGTTTTATTGGCGATCATTTTTTTGTTTTGGATATGATTTTCCTTTCAAATTTCAGATTTTATGTCCGAAAATTAGTTTCGGAGGAGATGGCAGTATAAAACAATTAAATTGGTTTAAATTGTTCATTCAACCTACATATTCGTTATCTACGTACCTTGAAACCTAGGAAGACTGATAGAATATCTCTTTGAAAAGTCGGAGGTTAAGCGGTGGTAGTTGAGTCAGACTTTTAATTGATAGAATATTTCTCTACCTTTTCTGAAAATTCATGGTCCTGACCCGTTTGATCCTGCACCAATTAGTTTTAGTCCCTGGATCCCTGAGCTGACTTGTAGTGCAAAACTGAAACGTCCAGAAATGAGTAAATAAGACTTCATTAATGATGTGAAATATTCAAATTCTATATGATTCATAATAATGAGTCATTATTATTAGAAACGTTTTTAATAAATTTTTTTTGCCAACAGAGTTATCAATTCTAGTACAAGTTTTTTTAAAAAATGAATCTAATACAGCAACCCTTCAGCTGTGGCAAAAAAGTCACTTTATTCTGATAATGACGATGAAAAAATGCATGTTATATCAGTTTACATTGATATAAACAATTATTATGTCACAGAGACTAATAAGTTATCATTGAATGACAAGTGGCTCAACAAATATGTACATGTTCCATCACTGAAGAACTTCTTGAAACATATTTATACAGTAAACAATTTGCCTTTTCCGGACAAACCTAGCGAAAATAAACCGCTACCGAAAATGACTATAAACGGTTGTGTAGGAAAAGGTGTTCCACGATTCAAGACCATAAACAATTGACGAAAATTGTTTTGAAACACCTAAAAGTATTGAATCTATTATACAATTTCCTTCAATCAAAATCAAAACGACATGACATTATCAAGATTGTGAAAGTTTCAAAATCGGACCAAAATTCATTTAGACGCTGGATTTCAGTTAAGGGGTCGAATATTCGATTTTTGAACTTTAAAATGCACTAAACATATCTTGATCATATCGACACCCAGTTTCAGGGATATTCCGTCACTTGGAAGGTATCAAAGAAATTGAAAATTATGATTTTTATAAGATAAAAATTGTAAAAAGTAAATAAAAAAATCGAACAATGCGTTTTTGTGTCTGGATACATTCTAACAATTAAATTTAATTGTTGGATATCTTGTGTGTTCATGATCGTTCACGGTTGAACACATATGTTGAATTTTTTAGGTTCAAAATAAACCTACTCATATGGATTGGGTCGTATATTGCGAGGCATATAGATTATATCATCATTATATTACAAATTATGACGCACATTATGACTCATTCACCTTTCACGTAATGAAAACGTAACATAAACATCATGACGTATTCAAATCGCGATAGTCACATTGACTGATATTGTATGAGTCATGCAAAGTGAATCATAAAAATTATATATTGCATTTTTCTCAAACATTTTTTTAAATCTAGATCACCTGAAACTCGTGCTTAGGTGATAGATCGATTCATGACATATGTATAAAAATGAGAGCTTTGGGTACTAGAAAATTGCAAATAAAATTAAAAGTGGGTGTCAACATGTTTTTCGAAAAAGAATATTCTGAGTAAGTTTATGGAGAAAATATGGGTTTTAAAGCGCATTTTACTAGCTGGTCGAATTTGACCGCGGTCAAAAACCATACATTACCCTTTTCTCATTGTTTTCAGATGAGCTTACTTTTTTTAAGATGGTTTTAACAGGCTGGTTATGTTTTTGACCGCGGTCGAGACCCATTTTGTTAAAAATGTATGGCCGATTTAGTATAGACCCATATCAAGTTTACAAATATTTGACCACTAAACGGCAGTATAGGTGTTATTATCTCATTTTTTTCGTTCCTCTCGATTCCTGACAACCCGCTTAACTTGCAGTCTCACTTGTCAGCAATTCGTGATCGACCGCACAAAACTTTTTCATCATTATCGACAGACTTTAACTCCCGAGGGACAAATGGTGTTTGAACGCCATTTTCCTCTTTCTGAGCTGAAATGTCAAGCGTTGTTATGACGCCATGTGATGATTTCTCTAAAAACTTTCGAATCCAAAACCAAGGAAAAAGCGAAAAAAAACTTGTCCCTCGGGAATTAAACTGTATTTTCAGTCAGTAGACAGAAATTCCCCGACCAAAACAAAAACAAGCAGCCCAGGAGCAACCATCCCCCTTTAAAAAAATGGCAGGAAATTAGTGATTGTGGTGTAGTAAAAGTGTGTTAATGGGGTGGTAATGGTGTGATTGTCAAGTTATGTCGGTTAAAAATTCAAAAAGATAAAATTTTGATAAATTAAAATTGGTGAAACATCTTTAGTCAGTTAACAGATTAAAAGCCAAAATCAGCAATTTTTTAAGCTCAAGCCAAACCATTTTTTGAACGATTTTTTTCCAAAATTTTCTATCACAAGATTTAGTATCCCAAAAATAGCCCCCAAAAAAGTTTCCAGCAAAAAATATTTATTTTGCACTTAGGGTCAATATGCTTTTTTTACTTACTTGACATTCTCCAAGAAAATTCTCTCCAAAAATAAAAATATCAAATATGAGAGATTCATTAGGAGCATTCCACGGTACATTCCACGGACATTTTTTTCACTGATTATCTTTTCACCATAACATGATAATGGATATACTCATCCATCTCTAACCCGCGATAGTATTCTACTCACATAGTAATTCTATAATTCTTTGTAAAAAGTATACTTTATTTTCAACTGATTCTCTATACAGAAAAATTGCTCCTTATATAGTGCTATTTTGGCACTGATAATGGAATCGGAATAAGAAATGGCATTCTAAATGGAACAAGAAATGGTGATACAAACGGAATCTAAAATGGAATCTAAAATAGAAACTATAATGAATCGAGACATTGAATCGTCTACATATTTGAATACACATTTCAATCATAATATAAAATCAGACATCGTAATGTCTTATTACGAATACACATAATTATATGAAATAAGATATCATTGACCGTTGTCAGCATCGCTGAAAACGCTATGATCACATGTGATCATATTCTGCTCCTTCTCACACACGTTTCAAAAATTTTTTTTCCCTTGTTTTCTTCAATTCTTCGGCTTAATCTCGGCATCGCTTCATTAAGAGTCATTCTTTTTCCTCCCTAAAGAAGTAATCATCAATTAAGATAAGTGTTTTCAACAATATTGTTTTTCAAAATTATTTTGAGTCTTCATCTTAGTTCCAATTTCACAAATATATCAATCTCATTTGAAAGTCTTAAAAAAGACTCATCCTTGAAATGCTCTATCTTTGCTAGATTTTTTTGATAATTTCTCAATCCCACAATTTGAATTCAACATGCTTCATCCATAAAATATTCTTAATTTTTATTTTCTCTTCTTGAGATCATATCCCTTCCTCAGCATTATTGTTGGTCAATTGTTATCATATGTCAAATTGCCACGCATAACTCCATCTTATTTGTTAGTCTTGAAAAAGACTTATCATTAAAATGCTCCATCTTCGATACTTTCTCTTATCACCATTTGTCAATCCCACAATTCAAATTCAAAATTTTAAATCCATCAGATAAGTATTTCTTGTCTTCATAAATTATCTTCTCAGGCTGAAATGCAATACAATTTCATTCATCAAAATTTTCATTAAATTCTTTGTTTATTTGCGACTTGTCGTCATCGCCTATTGTTCTTGAATTTTGTTATTCTTCATTATTTGTTCTCCCCAATTTCTGTGCACGATCCTTTTTCATTATTTCTTTCTTCGTCGATCACATTACTCGCCATAAGATTATCTTTAATCACCTGCGCTCTTTATTTCTCGAATTGTTTGTTTTTCAATGTACTTAGTCATTCTTTCTTCATCATATCGATTTTTGTAATTGTTGTCTTCTTTTCCAAATAAATTTCTTCCCTCAATTATTCAAGTGTTTTCAAACTTCGAAAGCCATTTTCGTTTCCATCTCCAAATATATTAGTTTTCTCCTTCTTCTCCATTTTCTTCGATCATATAAATCTATATGTCTAAATTGATTATCACCTTTGTTAAATTTTCTTCCATTATTCCTTTTCATCCCCGCATGCAACTGTCCATTCACTGCAGATTTTACATACACCATAACATAAGCATTCTTTATTGACCTTCAAGTTTCCAGATCATTTTCACAAAATTTCGCACTTCTTAATGTCATCGTTTTCAATTTTCTCCATGCGTGTAAAGTTTGACCGCGATCGAAAATTTTATCACTCGTTGTACATGACTCTTTAATCATTTTCTTTTGTTCTTGTTCAGCTTTGGTTCCTTCAATTTACGAAATTTTCCATTCATCATATCTTGGTTTCGTTTCTGCTTACTCTAAGCCATGATTCAAAAAGGAATTCAGTTCCGGTTCACGGAGGGGACCGGCAAAAAAAATCTTTTGCATTTTGATTCTACGGAAGTTTTGACTTCCGTTGCATAATACATCAAATTAAAAGTTGAAACTAAGTATGTCATACACTCTTCTAGTAAAAACTGTCAATAGCGTATCCGATTATAACGGATTTGGGCCGTTTCCGGTTCCATTTCCGGCATTATTAGGTATTTTCAAACTTGCACAGAGTTTGAATTTTTTAGAATTCTACTTATATCAGTTTATCTTTTGAAATCTCATTTACTTCCGGTACGAGAATAACAATTCTTATCAAGGTAGTTTCCGATAATGTTCTTAAGTTCAATATTTTATTTAAATCACTTTGGTTCACTCCTCCTCGACGTGCACCTGTTTATGCCCGTTACAACATTTGTTCCAAATCTTTGAATTTTATTGATCATACTAATTTCATACCATGACATTTTCTAGATAATATGCAAGAATGCCTCTGCTCGCTTCCGGTTTATGTGTCTCAAATTATTGATCCACTTATTGTGGCCGGATATCACTTCCAAAAATTGTGATATGCTATCAACATGAATGCATGAACGTAAGAATATGACTTTTCCTTGTTCTCATGTTCATAACTTCCGGTTTTGTATACTGTTGTTCACGTTTTCTTGTTTCCGCAACTCACAAACTCTGAATCACTATAATTTCCCGATTTTGAAACTTGAAACGATATCGGTGCACCTGTCAGACCTGTCACACTTAAATGCTCCTACATTTGATTTCGTCTGGATCCCGAATTATTGTGCATTTGTTAATCCCACGTGTTTGTCCTCCACACACGAGTGAAATCGTTTCATATATCCCGATTAAAGTCCTTTTCAGTACCCAAACATGGTCTAGTTCGTTTCAATGTCATCCCTTAATTTCTATCGTAATCAAATGATACCTTTGATTCGTAACTGCTCTTGTGTCGATATTATGATTTATCTGTCCGAAAACCACTTCCAATCACATCTTAACACTATCTTAACGCGTGTTTGAATCATGAAAATATGATTTTTTTGTATTCTCGTCTATAACTTCCGGTTATGCCTTCTGACGTTTATATTTTCCGGTTTCCGTTGATAATCAAGTATTTCTCATTATAATTCTTGTAACTCTGAACATCAATCACTAACGGCGCACCTGTGAACCCCGTCAACACTAAAAAATCCCTATCTAGATTTCACTTCTAGCTCTCTTTATTTCCGGTCTTGTCTAGATTTCAGCCTCACTGGTCTCAAAAATAATCAACTGAACTTCCCTCTACACCATTTCCGGTTCAAGGCTGTTCCCTTAATAATTTCTCAAAAAACCAATCTCATTCACACATGATATCTCCACAATGAACACACATTTTTAAATAACTCAATTATATATCGTTTTGAGAACTTTATAACTTGTTAGGTACCCGATTGCTTCTCGATTCCAGTTGTTTTTTGTAAAAGATCGATTTCTTGTGTTTTTGAAACTCACGAACAAAATTTTTCTATGTGAAGCAGCTTCACTGTTGCTTGTTCTCCCATATTTACCCAAAACACCTCATTCTTGACCGGAAATAGGTAATTTTTTTTTTGAGTCATACATTTCCTATTATGCCTTGATGTTTGTCTGCAACTCATGTGTTTTTCCTATTAGACGGTATTACTTCCTCAAACACGATTTCATCATTCTTGTAACCTAGATAGGAAAAAAACATTAAACTAGAGATATTTCACAATTAACTTAGAGAAAACTTCAGAAAACCTCCAATTTGGTAAGTTAAGCAAAAAAAATGATTCTTCCATCATCTGGTCTGATAATATATTGCAATTCCCATTTTTTCAAAGAACACAATGTCCTCAAAATCTTTCATGGATCTATTGAACTCGCCCACTTATTCAACTCCGGACTCGCCATATCTTAATGACTTTTGGTCACAATCACCGATGACTTCACCAGTCTATTCGTATCAAAGAACTTGTCCAATGCCACAAGCTATTATTACTGATCAAACTTCCACCACAATAATTCCGCTGTCTACCAGTAAGTTTTCTCCATCACCAAAACTTCTTGTTTCTTTGTTCAAATGTATTGTTTCTTAGATGTATTTTCTTAGCATCAACTTTTGACCCATTCAATCAACAATCCCTCAGTTCGGACGCAAATTGTGTTTCTAGTCTTCCGAATATTGCTCACAACGATTTGCACAATCAACGTAACTCAGGTTATATTTCTTACGATCAGATTTGTTGGACACTTGTGAATATATGAAAGCCATAAGCATTTGTATTTAAAGGTTCACAACATGACGGATCCCACCAAAAATCGATAACTCCGCTGCAAATCACTTCTCCTGCCTGTTCTAACACACCTTTTCGACCCAGCTCAGACGGATCAGTGGCCTCACAGCAAATTGACCATTCCCCTTTCGAGGATATTCTTCCAAATAATCCAAGTACTCACAAATGTCCAGCAATTTCGTCTCAATCTCCCACGAATATCCAACGCACTAGAGGTAGGTTTAAAATATATGGCAATAAGTCCATTCAAACATTTTAGTTCCTATAACGACTTATAGAAGATACAACGAGTATCTTTTTGAACATCTTGAAACCGTGATTTCCAATATTCGAAATCATACCATTATCACTTGGAGTACGTCACGAAATGTGTTTGTTGTTCACGATCGCGATCGATTCGAGCAAGAAATATTACCCCTATTTGTGAAACCAGCCAAAGATCCTACCACAACTCCAAGACCTGTTTCTTCTAACAGCGTTTATAAAAAACTCTGGAAACAAGGATTCAAACGCAAGAATCACTAATGAAAGCTTTCACTTATCCCACCCTACATTTGTACCTGAAACTCCTCGATGCTCTTCCTCTCCACTCGATGTTTTCCGAAGACAAATGGCTGCACACCAATCAACTTATCTCATGCTTGTCAATAACCTCTCACTGCCATTAACGTCGGGGACCACGCAAGATCTGTTTGCTCGATGGAAAGAAGTTTTCACAAATGTAAATGAATATTTATCCCACTTTGATTAATCATTAATACCCATTATTATTTCAAGCAATAAACATCACACCATTATGTTGCTCCTCGGAAATACAGGAGGTGACTTATCAATTTCATTGTATTGTTTGAGCCCCAAAAAATGTATCGCTGATTTCTAATTATCATGTATCTCGCACTCTCAATACGAATTCACTATAGAATGATTTGAATTATTTTTGATTTGTTGAGTTCTTTGATTTCATTCTTCGTATTGATCGTTGTTAATCTCGTTTACAAATCATCTAAATAATAATCATGTTCTTCATCA
>JACLAC010003732.1_pt1 | contig 10619 bp, 21 predicted proteins | sample 8027881 | NCBI WGS metagenome assembly JACLAC01 (sample SAMN15725517, study PRJNA655200) | protist metagenome | isolation source: fluorescence activated cell sorting (FACS) single amplified genomes of... | place: Spain: Blaines Bay Microbial Observatory, Mediterranean Sea | collected 2016-01-19 | reverse complement strand
GAGTACGGGGGCACACGCATGACAGTGGCGGGACCGCTGGCTGCATCAGCACGCATGCCGACACTGATAGAACTGAAGCCGCGTGTGCATGACAATCACACTTGGTGAATACATTGCTGCGAGAGGAGACGATGGTGGCATACGATGTAGGTCGCACATATGCGCGTTATGCAAGGCGAGTTGGCATCGGGTACGGTACATCCACAGTGACAACCCATTTACATGTTTGTCATATTGCTGCGATGTGGCGAGACGAAAGAGGCTCTGCACATATCGCATGGGAAAGGTGCGTCGCCGGGATGGCATGGGACTTGCTAAAAGGTCGGCGTCGGGATGGCAAGCCCGATACCTAAGGGAAAAATTACAAAAACGGAGCGTCAACTCGGGACACATGGAACCATGATGTTGGTCAGCGCAGCTTGGCGGGTCGGTGGTGGAAGAAGAGGCGACACACAACTTCACACATACGCACTCTTCTCGTCATTCTCTTGCTCTCTCTCTATATCTATATATATAGATATCGCTGTATCGCCTTTCTCTCTCAGCACATCCCTATGTGTGCCTGCTATCGTTCTCTCTCTCTCTCTCTCTATTCCCCCTCCGTCTCTCTCCGTCTCTCTACCTCTTTGCCTGCTTTCTCTCCTCTCCGTACCCCGCTCTCCCTCACTCTCTCTCTCTCCCTCTCTCTTCCTATGCATCACGCTCACTCGCACTCCCTTGCTCTTTATATATATCAATCCTTCGCTGTCTCCGTATGTATGGCCCTCTCTGTATCACGCTATCTCGCTCTGCGCGCACGCGTCCAATGCTAGGGGACGTGCGAAGTACTCAGCACATCCCCTCTACATCGCACTGCCGCGGTGGAACTAATGCCGCCACGCTCGCTTCAGTAGTAACTTCTCATCGAGAATGCTTGCCACCATCGCCAGGCTGTCGATACAGGCTTCCCAGACGCCATCCACAGCTACTGGTGGTCAGCCAACAAGCTGGAGCAGCTAGCATCACGAAAAGGCAACGACGAGCCATTACCTGCAGACGCACGCGGGCGCAGCGAATGACTAGCATCGCATAGACTGGCCCAGCTGATTGTTGCATCAACCATGGCGACTTCACCTGAAACGATGAGTATCACATGGCTTGGCCCAGATGACAGCAGCCCCGACGATGGCCGCCGCACTTGCGATGATAACTTTACCCAGCAATGTCATACGTGACCCATACGGGTGTGTGGTATCACCTCATAATTCCGGGGCCATCCGGTGACGCTCGCCCACGAACTCGGCAGAACACATGGACATGTGGATATGCTATACCATCAACATGAAGATGCGTGGTCAAAATATCAGCGGGTTTTTTGCTGCCCTTGCATTTAACCAACATAATTTCACCATTGGCAACCTTATCTTGTATCCACAATTGGTTAAGTGCAACATGTCTAACTTTACCGAGGCCTCTCCTGCCTCCAATTCCCAATGCCGCACTAGAGTCCGTGTTAATTTCGATGACATCTACATTCGCCCTCATACCTAAATCCTCCAATAAACTGCGGCAGCCAAGTCCTCCAGCACCTCCCCTGGCAACACCATAATATTCAGCTTCACCCGATGTTAATGCTATCGCCTTCTGAGTACTACGCCAGCCTGTTATACAATGGCTGCCCGACATGATAATACCGCCGCTCGTTGATCTTCTCGTCCTTAGACACCCCGCATGAACCGTATCATTGTATACCGTTATCTTCTTGCTATTTCCTGGTCGGGATATCCATTTACGTATCTCGGGTTTTGCTTCAGATACCTTACCAGACGCTTAAGTGCTCGAACGTTTGATTCGTTTGGTGCCGCCGTATCTCTGCTACGTTCTTTGACTGCATACATAATATCCAACCTGTCTTGGCACAAATAGTTTCCCCTTGCAACCAGTGCCCTATATTCACTTATTCTGTGCTCGAGTACTTCTTCCGTCTCCATTTGGTTCACCTCGGCCGCTGTCCACTTAACCCCCGGTGTCGACATTCCTTCGTACTCGATGCCCTCTGACGTCCAGCTTACAATCCTATTTAGTATCCTTACTTACTTGTCGTCTTTGATGTCTGGCTCAAGTCACCCGCGGAACTTAACTTCATGCTTTTCTTTTGTTTTCTCTCTGAACCAGCTCAGCTCTCGATCGGTACCTAAGATGGTAAAATCGTCTCCATGAATAACTGCGCGCATGTTACGTTCACTATGGTAGAATGCACATGGTGTGGATATTCCCCGGGTAAACCCAATAGAGATCATACAATTCGTATAGTCGTACTCCCAATTCTGTGCTGCATCCCTGGTCCCATACATTGCTTTTCTTAGTTTCCCGCACTTTCCTTCTTCTTTATCTTCCTGTGGTAGATCTACGTACACTGCTCGCCGAGCTTCTGCGTGAAAATATGCTCGTCGGACGTCTATAAAATATCCAATTTACACTTTTCACCATTCTTCCAATAGCCAACTCCTTCTGTAACTGCCGCCGAAAACAGTACTTTCTTAGCTTCCAGTGGAGGGGTGGCTGCGAACAGTTCTACGTTCTTTCCTTTGTTAATTTCTTTCGCTACCAATCTTGACCGTACCTCTGGATGGATTTCGTCGCCCTTGTTTACGTCCACCCATCGTACGCCTATCGGCGCCTTCCCGGTCGCGTCCCAACACTCCTCAATATCGACCTTCTCGTACACGCCGTGCTTCTTGTACTCCTCCAGCTCTTCCTTTCTTGCTTCCTTTGCTAGCGTTGGATCCAGCTCCTTTCCACTGAGGTCATCCCAATCTGCTTCCTCTGCCTGAACGATGCCTATGCACCCCTTCTGTATTCTTCTGTCGCTTCCCAAATCATTAAACAGCCCCTTAACAATCCCTTCACTCAAAGCTCTCCCCATCTGTCCCTCTTGGCAATTTGGCATCCCTTTCGCAGAAGCTTGCTCGTCCTTCCACGCTTTCGCTATCTTCTCTGAGTTGGTTACTAATTTCGCCCGGCGTTACCATCCAATTGTATTTCGTTTCTCTCTGTCGCTGTATGTTCCACAGCGTCTCCCCCTCGGCCGTAATATTATTGTCCCCCATTCTCTTGTAACTTTGTGTTCTCGTTGCTCTCGACTTCGATGGTACTATCCATGCATGATACATTCCCTTCGCCTCTTGTGTTCTTGCTAGTTCTCGCCAACTTTCGCAATGAACTTCGTCTTTGGTTAGATCGTCCTTCGTTCGTTTCTCCCCCTTGGCTACATGTCTAGCTCCCCCGATCAATAATATCCCCGCTCCACGTTCAACTCTTTTCTTTGCTGCGAAATAATCTTTGCTGATGGTAAGATCACACTTAGTTCCAGCCAAGTCTAGTATCAGTCTGGGTACCGATTCCACAATTTGGTGTCGTGCATTTCGTATATTAGTTTCACACCCAGCTTTCTTCGATGTTATCTTCACCTCTTTGCCCAATTCCATGATTTCCTTCATCCTCTTCACTTATTCGTTCCACCTCCTTCTCCGCTTGTCCTTGTGGATGGCTCCCCCTGCAATGCGACATATAGCTTCAGCCATGTTGTCCTCATTGCTCTCGTCCTCCATAGCTACCGGCTCTTCGTCTTGGCTAAGTTCCTCTCTCCGTAGCGTATTTGCTACTCTCGGCCCTTTTTCGTCGACTTCTCGCGTTCTTTTCTTTGTGCCCTGCTCTTGCCGATCCTCCATCCTTACGTTCCCGCCCGAACTCGATGACGCCTGGCCTCTTGCATTCCCCTCTCCTCTCATCTCCTCTGCTCTCCTTCTCTTCTTAAGTTCCCTCTCCTCGACGGCTTGTCTGTTTACGTTCTCCCTCCTCATTGTGTCTTCGTCTTCGTTCATGAGGTTTTCGAATGCCCTTTCATACCTGGGATCTTTATCCCGCGCCATTCTACTCTCGTGCTTTCTTCTACATTCTTCGGCATGAGAGACGCCCACAAACGGCTCTTTCATCATCTGCTTGTGGCACGGCGGGCATCTGGCCGTTGGGCCCATCAACTCCACATCCTCTCTTCTTATCATCGGCCTTCTTCTTTCAATTACTTTCTCCCCGTAGTCTCCTCGACTGCTTCTTAAGCTTCTTCCGGTATATCTATCTTCACCTGAATTTGAAGAGAGCTCTTCCCGGGCGTAGGTTCCCACGGTAACCCCCTGACTCTGTTTAGTTCCTCTGCGCTCCACCTATCTTCTCCTTCAGGTTTCCTCCTCACCGGCGGGCTCTTCGTAGCTCCTTCACACGTAAGGATGATATTTTCACCAGATTTGTTAACAACACCGACCCAAACGCCTTCATGCCATCTGTAGTCCCATTTGTACGTACCTTTACTCTTCGGTCTAAGTGCCCACACTCTTTCGCCGAACTCTACGATCTGCTTCTCGAATTTATTGCCTGTCACTCGCTGATATGCGGTCTTACCATCTAATCCCACGCGATATTTATCGTGCTTGCAGCATGTATAACTAACCACGCCGATATTAAGTGGTCCCTCTTTAATTTCGTCCCAATTCGCTCTTCCAATCCACTTTTCATTATACGCACCTGCCTTTGTGCGTCCTGCACCGCCTTCTCTACCACACCATTGCTCTGTGATTCACCAACTGGAGACTCTTTGTGTACTATCTCTACCGCGGTCTTGTTCTTAATTTCACGCACCAACTCCTCGATGGCGTTCTCTTGGTCGCTTCTTATCGTAACTCTCTTATGCCCCAGCCAGTCTAAATTCATGCACACATGTTTAACTGCATACTCGTGCTTACCCTTGTTGGCTACAAACCCTGCGAAAACGGCTTTCGTCTTAGAGTCCTTTTGAACCAATATTGGCGCCCCTATGCCTGTGCTGCTTCCTTTCTTTTCGCTCTTTTCCGTCATCCACATGTAGTCAACGCCGAACTCACTTAGTTCCCCCCCTCTCGTCATCCATCTGCGGTTTATGTCCCAATGATTTTGCCCCACCTTTTATACAGTGTTCGCACCAACTTCTATACGGTGTATGTGTGATATTGTGAGCTTCCACTTCTTCTGTGGACGGCTTTTTTCTTACGTTCTTCCCGATTGTAGCTTCCTGCCCTTCTTCCTCGTCGCCGTCCTCGATCCCCTTGATTTCGCCACTTTCCTTTGCTGGTCCTATGGCGTTCTTAGTCTCGGGGTGATCAGCTTGACGCTTACTACCACCATGACTTAGAATACCTGCCCACCAAAACCCGCATCTTCTTCGTACTCTTCCTCAAGCCCCTCGAACATGTTGTGTATCTTCACCGCGTCGACTTCCATCGGGTCGAAGTGTACCTTCTTATTTGCACCCTTACTTCCCCAGCACTGGAACTCTTAATTGCCCCCGCTGTGCTGCCACTAACTGCGCTCTTCTTCTTGGGTACCCAATCGTCTACTTCTAGTTTCTTCCCACGTCTGTATATTTTTGTTTGGGCTCCCGTTTGTCTGTCTTCAATATAGCTTCCCGCAGCATCGAACACAATCCGATTTCCCCTGTCCATTAAGTCCACCACCGCAATTAACAACCCTGCCACTGAACTTCCCACCTGCGATACTAAGTCCACCTGTGTCCATTCCTCACGAATTCCTTTGATCATTTTTTATCACCAATGTTGTCGATAGGATCATTACTCGCGGACATGTAATACACCCCTTTCTTATATATTTCCGTCTTGCTGACGGGTTGTTCCGCCGCAACGTCTTTGCCACATATTGTAACTGCTGCCGCCGAGTCGACCTGCCCATTTATTACTTCCCACTCGCCGTCGCATGTGCTACTCACAGCCATGATACTACGTTATGCACCAAAACTTTGCAGCATCTCTATACGTTCGCCTTTGCTTGGTCTTCTTCTCATCGTTCTGCTCTTCTACGTTATGCACCAACACTTCGTCGTCAGTCTGCGTCACACTTGCCACTCTCCCTCCAATATATCCCCCGAATGCTGGCGCATCACCTTCCGATAAACACTTCACACTGGATCCCTCTGAGTGTTCCTTTTCGGGCTCCTCTTGGTCGCAACTTCCCCAATCATTATAATAAGCCTCTTTGATGCTATTTTCTACCGGGCAGTACTGCCTTATGTGCCCCGTTTGTTGACAATATGTACATTCACCAGTAAATCCCAATCCAAGTGTGGGACAATACGCTTGGGTATGGCCGGTTTGGCCACAGATCCTACATGCACAATAGAATATCGACGCCAGCGGTTTCCCATAGCCTTTGCCTCTTCCCTTATATTCACCTTTGCCTTTGCCTTTTGTCTCTCCCTTGTAGCCCTTACCTTCACTCTTGCCTCCTTTGCCTTTGGCCTTCCCTTTCTTGCCGAATCCCTTGCCTTTGCCATTTCCTTTGTACGTCCAAGGATACGGCATGTAATATCCCTTGCCCTTAGCACCTTTGCCTTGTATCCTTTGCCTTTGCCTTTAACACCGGATATGTTACCTTCATATTCACGCCAATCATCATAATACCATTGTGTGTCGGTATCCCAATCATAACCCCACTCTGCTTCTCCTTCTTCTTCTCCTTCCACACGATTTCGTCCCGGCATCACGCCGGTCTTTTCACGCTTCTCCAATCCTTTACCTTCGGCCCCTCTCGTTACTTTTCTAACAGCTCACGAAAATTCGTAAACTTGTCCCAATCTATGAGATATTTGGTCGCTAGCTTCTCAATTTTCATCCTTAATATCACCGAACGCTGATTCTCGGGGACCGCCGAATCGATGTGTTTATTCAACAACCTTACATCCTCCAGCCACTTCTCTAGTTCCCCCGCAAGTTCGACTTCATTGGTACACGGCTCAGGATACAATACAGAGTGCTGTTTCTGCATGATTCCTTGCCCAGATACTTGCGTCATGAACTTGTGGATGCGTTTACGTGCCTCCAAGCCGTTACCTTCTCCCGCGTTTTTCACCTTGATATATATTTCCCCCGAGGTCTTCAATGCAAAAATCCCCAAACTTCCTGGTTGATTTGGTCCCATTCATCTTCATCTATGAGCCCCACCAACGCATACGGAAAGCGCACGCACCCTTCATCATCTCGCTCCTGCGCTTCCTTTGCAAAATCTCCATCCTCATTAGCCTCCAGGTACTCGAGCAACCCTCGCTTGCAGCTTTTCCGCCGCGAGAGGTATGTGTTCTTGAACCTGGAGTACCACTCGGGCTAGTCGATCATGGATTCTTTACTTGTGCTCAGCACGTTAAGACCATCCCAAGCTCTATCGTCTGTGATGGGCTTTGCCCACTTTTTGTCGCCTCCTTTACCACCTCCTTTACCTGCTCCATCTTCGAGGTTCTTAAGTCCTTTGACGAGCGCGTTTATCTTCCCTTCATGGAACTGGATTGGTTGGTGGACGCTGTTAAGTTCACCTGCTATGCCCAGTGCGAAGGAGTGGTGCCCTTGGGCCCAATTTAGTATCCCCCGCTGGAGTTCCCAAAATGCAATTTGGTCAGAATTGTTGTCGGTATAATCAGCCTGACCATCTTGCCGCAACATACCTAAGTTCACATTGTTGGTATTGATGATACTGCTCAGATCGTTAAGTACCGGGTCAATCGTTACTCTCAGCCGATCCTGTATATCGTCCATTGCTGATAGTTTCACACCGATGCTAGTTTCGCCAAGGACTTCCGTGGAACGTGAATTTCACTCACGCTCCGGTGCCATGTGCGCACGCGTACAATGCGATGTAGCAATTTTCACTTGAGCCATGATGCGAACGGAATATCACACATGATGACATGAGGCGCAAAGTCACAGCGACGAATGCATAGGGGGAGTGTGAAATACTCAACACTATCTCTCTCTCTCTTTGTCTCTCTGTCTCTCGCCCCTCTTCATTTCTCTCTCGTTCTCTCTCTATCTCTCTTGCTACATCTCCCTGAATCTTCCTCTCTCCCCATTTGTATCTATTTATCGTCTTTCTGCTTCTCTATCTTTATATCGATCTATCTATCTCTCACTTTCTCTCTTTCTTTGCATGTCTTTCACCCTCTGCCCCATATCTCGCTCTGTCAATATCTCTCACTCTCTCTCTATATATATATACATGTATATCCCTCTCCCTCTCGCTCTCTCTATATATACCTCTCTGCATATATATGTACAGCTCTCTATTTGTCGCCTTCTCCTCTCTCACACACACGATTTCTCTATCTCAATTTATTTCTTCTTCGCTCTCACTCTATCTATCTCCCTCCGTCTCGCTCGTTCTCTCTACCTCTATATATACATATCCCTCTCGCACTCTCCATCTCTCTCGTTCTCTCTCTCAGTATTCCTCTCGCTCTCATGTTCTCTCACGCACACAAACACGCGCACAAACACACATTCTCTTTCTCTCTCTCTCTCTCTCTCCCCGCTCTCTATTTATCTTTCTCTGTATCTTCCTCGTTCGTCCTACTCTCAGACTCACTACTTTCCTCTGAAATGGTCTCCCATTGGTGATGCCTCTCCAAGGCGTTCTCACAATCTCTATCACGCATTCACACTCACTCACACTATCTCGCACACTCTCACACTCTCTTTCGCGCACACACACTGTCTCTCTTGGTTTTCCCACACTTTCTAGATTTCTCTCCCTCTCTATTTCTATCTCTCTCTATCTCCATCTCTCTCCCTTTCTTATGCTATCTCTCTATCTCTCCATCTCCGCATCGTAACCTGACCTCTCTACTGCTCTCTCAAACACCCTGTCCTCGCCAACCCGTTGTGTCTGCTTTGGCCCGGGTCTCGCGCTGACACTCATATTAGAATGTGGCCTTGAGCCTATCGCTCTCTCGAGCTACCCAGCAGTCCCTCCCTCACCGCTTCTGCTTTGTTGGTACCTCGTTCCGTCCCGCCACGGTGATACCTTTGGTCGTATAGCACAATACAAAGTATCACACACACTGCCTTGAGGCGGCCTAACACACCTCGACGACATGACCCGCGCCTTCCTGCTGCTGTCTCTCCTACTAATCTTCTGCTCGGATCAGACGCAACCATGAACCCCATGCACACGTTGTGTCAACATCATGCGATGCTGCGAATGCTCACAGTCATAAACGACCGACAATGTCACGAGCCTGATTGACTGAACTCGCAATCTTTCCAGGAGCATTGTTGAACTAAGATACAGGTGCGCTGTCGCCCACAACACTGTGGGTGGACATTTCGGCAAATATTGAAGCGCCGTTCTGGGCAAAAGACGCCCTCCTCCTTGTCAATGACCTTGACAGGCAAGGACGAGCTGTGACACAAAACAAGGGACTTTTCATGACTCTATCCAATTCACATGAAGAAGGGTCCTACGCGGTCTTTGCGCGGACATGATGAAAGAATGCATGTGCGTCCGCAACGCAACATCGTCTGACGGCAGGTTGCAAACAAGTACTGGTCCGGCCTGTGATTCGAGATCTGGCTGCGACGGCAACGGACTGCATTGTTTTGGTTGCTTTGGATTTCATGCGACGGTAAACTATCATGCCGTAATATTGTTCTGCTGCGACGATGCATTCTTTTGGTGGCAATTGAATGCATGCGAAGGAGATTATCATGCCGTAATGTTGTTCGGCCTTTGAAAAGTATTGACGTACTGTCATGTCAAAAAAGGACAAAGCCTCAGCAACGGTCATCTGTCGTGTGGTGCCGTCGTTGCAGTGAAGTGTTGCAACCACATCAGCGGCCTCGTCAGGGAAAACGCGAAATCAAACGCGGCACGCTTACTAGTTAGTATAAGAGCAACGGATCGCATGCTTCAACAGAAAGACGTTGTACGACCAAGCCCATTTCAGCGGGAGCACATCAACACATACAACTGGCCAAATTTACACTGTTCACTGGCCACCTTCTATTTCCTCGGCCGCAAATTCCTTCGACCCTGGGAGAATTATGTGAGATTGAGATAACAATAAATATCAACTATTAATGTCTAAGTAGTAGAAATCGTCAATGCAGAAAAGAAGGGAATAATGAGTCATACTCAATAAGCAATAAGCAGTAGTAATAGATGATGAAATGAAGTAAGGATAAGCCAAATATATACTCAAAGAAGTATCTTCCGCAAAGGCAAATTGCAGCGGGATATCCTCGCAACATGGCCACTCCGTACATGTGATGAAAAATGCAACCGACTGGAAAGTTGTCTGAATCATCCGTAAAATGGGCAACCAATGCATTCCTAGGAAAAGGCATCGCAAGCGAATATTGAAATGCACACGGTGGAATGTTTAGCGACATCTCACTTGCCACCACCCGTGAATGGACCACAGTAGACATCCATGATAACTTGCCGTTGCGGAATTATTGCGTAGATCCTCCGTGAAACGAGCAACCGATGCATTCCGAAAGAAAGAAACCAGAAACGAAGATTGAGTTACCCATGGCGGCATAATTGGGGGCCATCCCTATTGCAGCCGCTGCTGAACCTGACCACCACAGACATCTATATGAATTTACTGCTGCGGAAGCCGTGTCTTAATCCCCCGTGAACAATGCAACCAATACATGCCAAGGGAAAGGCATCACAAGCAAAGATGGACTACCTATCAAAACCCTTGTCCAGATTCTCCGTGAGATGGGCAACCAATGCATTCCAAGGGAAAGGTATTCGAGGTG
>JACLAC010001628.1_pt1 | contig 10620 bp, 7 predicted proteins | sample 8027881 | NCBI WGS metagenome assembly JACLAC01 (sample SAMN15725517, study PRJNA655200) | protist metagenome | isolation source: fluorescence activated cell sorting (FACS) single amplified genomes of... | place: Spain: Blaines Bay Microbial Observatory, Mediterranean Sea | collected 2016-01-19 | reverse complement strand
AAGGGGGCTCTACCACCCAATGCTTCATGCGGGACTAATACTGAAGTATTGTTTGCATACCTGAATGCATGGATTTGATACGTATAGTCTAGCTTTGCATACGCATAGCTTTGGCTGACTTTCGTAGTTGGTGGATTCGCGTTTCTGCTAAGTTTTGCTCGGATTCTGGCGTTAAGACAAACTTGATGTTTCTTTTCTTCGACCACTCATTCATCAATGCTGTTAGGTCTTCGTATTGTCTGAGTCCCCAAATCGAGGATGCTCCATCAAATCGAATTTCTCGTACCTTTGTAAAATTTAAAAAAGGGGAACATAGACATGATATGTTACCGGGAATGTGTGGCGATATTAATGGCAAATTCTCCCATGTATTCACAGCACAAAATGCATTTAATGTGGAAGATCCAACAGCAATGCAAGAGATGTGGATTAAATTAAAGAGAACGTATCCATCCGCGGTAGTATTGGTGAAAATTGGCAAATTCTACGAGGTATTTCACAGAGACGCGGATATTATCGTAGACGTTTGGGATGGTGGATGTTATATGAGTGGGACAATAGCACACACAGGATTTCCAGAGAATGTATTGGAAAAGTTTACAAAAAAACTAGCAGATGCGGGGCATACAGTAATAAAAACTATTTAAACATCTAATCTACAATTAGGACACGTTTTACTCTCTTCTAACCATGTATCTATACATTTTGCGTGGAATTGATGTCCACACCCCGGTATCTTTTTACATTTACTATTTTGTTTTATCTCCTCCAGACATATGGAACACACGACTTCCTTTTCTTTCATGTTATAACTATTTACTATTGCTGCCCGTGTTCTAGGTGTTGGTTGAAAACTCAGGGTTACATTTATGGTAGGTAATCGCACAGTAGGACAATAACATTCACAACCACATTGATACCAACAGTCGTATAACCAAAAAATTACACATGTTAATACCATTAGTCCCACAATTACACCAAAAATGGTAATAAGTACCTCATCTATTTTACTCGCTGCCGAAACAAGAGCGCACGCACCAACCACCAACACTAAGAAACATACACACCCACCACATTCATCGTCGTCGTCGTCCATCTTGTATATACGATTTACTATCTACACCATACTATCCTATATTCTATTTACCTTGTCCCCACAGCTATAGGGACAAAGTTGAGTATGGGTATATATATATATATATACATATATAAATATATATATAATGAATGGTACAAACGCCTTAGCACTGTATCGATTGACACGGGTACCGGAAAAGAAAGAGAAACGTAAGAGACCTAGGAATATTGCAATTAGTATAAACAATATATCTGAGATAGGCATTGATTATTCGTGTCCATCCTGTGGTAAGAGCACCAATATCAAGTCTACTACGTCCATTCAATGCATTCATTGCGACCACCGGATATTGGAAAAACCTCGAATAAACAAGGCAATAACATTAAATGCAGTATAAATACCGATCGTGATTATGACAGTATGTGGGAGTACAAGTATACATTTGAAGGGTCCACCGAAATCAGAACATTTGTGGATGAACGGTCGTGGATGACCTCGGAAGCATTCTGTGAACGTATTTTAGAGGATATATTCAAAGGTTCCGCACCTTGTGGTCTATCTACCGTGAATAGTAAAGCGAATATATCCAATATCGATACACTGAATCATCCTATTGTTGTACGGCGTAATTACGCACAAAAGTTTAAACAAGTACCTGTGGTGAAGAAGGTTGTACCACCAAAAACGAGAAAAAAGAAGGTGGAAGTCACCCGTCCGGAGGTGGAGGTCAAAGTCTCCTAAAGTAAGAAAAATAAGTATAAACTAAAGTATCTATATTATCATAAATATGTTAAATCCATCATCATTATTAGTATGCATAGTTGGAGGTTTATCCTCCATCGCTTACATCGTATATCATTTCGCGTTGTTGAGCGAATATCCTTTAAATGTATTCTCCGATGCCCAATTGCAATACAACTGGTCCGGAACACTCAGCATGATTGAAACGGGTTTAGCAGCAGGTGCCTTGATCCTCGTTACTACGAATGCTGCACCCTATTTGAACAGTAACGTTCATACCAATGCGACTGCTTTCGCGTCCGTATTTTTCGGTATAATAACCATCGGGCAAATTATTTCCATGAGCTACCGAATCAATGAATTTTGGGGAGCAGATGGGTTTTGTAACAGCGACAAGTGCCCTACCTCCGTGTGGAAAAACGCTGGGCGTGAAATAAATAATCTAGACGACTGTGCATTTAATAATTACGCGGTAAGTTCCGATGCATGGTTGGATCACGAATCTACTTCAAGATACGTAATCGACTGGTCGAATCGAAGTAATTATGAGGTATTAAATCGAAGACTACTTTACGATGCTTACAAAGCAGAAACATTAAACTCTCGCGCGATTAAAAACGAAGCCGATTTCTATCTATACCACGATTGTTGGTACTGGGGGTGCGATTCTGTATGCCACGAGCGCCACACGTACAATGAAACCCAGACCATCCTATCGATTGTATTTGCTTCATGTTGTTTACTATGTACAATCCTTTTGATATGTCAATCCGCCGCGGATACCGATGTATTGCCTGTACCGAAGGCTTCCACATCCAAGGATATAGAATCACCGGAGGACGACGAAGAAGCCGAAGAGTCACCCGATGCGGAGGAGGACGAAGGCGAATTTATCGGTGATGAAAGAAGCGGCTTGCTTTCTCTGTCATCAAAGTCTACAAATTGGAGTTTCCTAAAATTATAATAAGCTATTATAACCATCCTTATCACAAATACACATACGATACAGAATACTTCCGTTGTTACTAACATGATTAACGTATATTGCTTCGCTTCTAATGCATCCCACATGGGACATTCTTCGTTGCATTCCATATGCAATATGCCACACCCAATCTCACATTCCTGATTAAATTGCAAATAATATATTAACGCATTCAAAAAGAATGGTCCACTATACGCTAATTTCCACATGAATATAACATTATGGAATCTGTCTTTAAAGTCTTCCCTCTCAAAAAAGTAAACGTATGCTAATAGTATCGCGCTTATCAATCCTATCACTGCTGTCTGGACAATGAGAAAGTCAAATTCATTTACAAAAAAGGTCATGCATGTGATACCCATGATAATAAATGCGAATTTCGAATAGACGGTATTGTAACGACCCATGTAACAAGAGCAGAATCCACTACAGAACCTACGGATATTACACGCTAGTCTGTCCTTCATGTTGTATTTGGAATGGCAAATCTCACAGTAATCGTGCTTTGATTCCTCTACCCACCGGGTTAAACACGTTGGGTGTACATTGCCGACTTCGCCTTTGCAACTACAGGGATGGACAAAGGTACCGCCTTCTTCTAAACATATTCTACACGACATTTATACATATACGATATCCTATATATAGTTGATTAAATATTTATACACTCTGTATTTTGCATGGTCATGTTTATAATTGGCTTGTTTACGTATCCGTCGAATTGGACTTTTATTTTTTTAATTCACTTCCCTTTTTATCCCTGTGTGCTTTTAATAGCTCTCTTATTTCCTCGTTATCTGCCCTATCCAACGGCGTCACTCCATAAATAGCCGCTATATTTGGATCCGCCCCCTTCTTCAGCAGGAGTGCCACAGTGTCGGTGCGACCCGAGAGGGCTGCCTTATGCAACGGCGTGTCTCCCTCATCACCCGCTTGATTGACCTCCGCCCCCTTCTTCAACAGCAGTTCTATAGTTTTGGTGTGACCTCCTTCGGCTGCCGCATGCAACGGCGTATCTCCTTTATACCAACCACTTGATATCACTGTATTCACCTCCGCCCCGTTCTCCAACAGGAGTTTCACTACTTCGGTGCGACCATATTCGGCTGCAAAAAGCAACGGCGTCCTTCCTTTTTCATCTTTTGGATTTATATCCACCCCAGCATCCAACAGGAGTTCTACAATGTCGGTGTGACCATTGTAGGCTACCATATGCAACGGTCTCTGTCCAAATCGATCCGCTTGATTGACATTCGCCTTAGCACCCAACAGGTGTGTCACTACTTCGGTGTGACCTTTGACGGCTGCCCAATACAACGGCGTCATTCCTTTTTTATCCACTGGATTCACCTTCGCCCCATTATCCAACAGGAGTTTTGCTACTTCGGGGTTATTACCATACATGGCTGCCACCATTAAGCCTGTACATTCACAACCCCAAATAGTCTTCCCCAATTCATTCACTACGTCTGGGTTGTTTGCCAGAAATGATTTGACATCCTCTAGATTACCTTTCTCGCACGCGATAATAAAAGGTGTCCCGTTTGGGTAGAATTTTTGATAGTATGCGATTAAGTCATCGATGGTTTCGTTTGATGGTGCCTCTTTTCCCTCTTGTATGGGTTCTTGACGCTTCCCCTCTTCGGGTTCTTGTTTTTCCTTATTTTCTCGTATTGCATTCATCGCTTCTAATTCTTCTTCTATGTCTTCTATTTCTTGTTGTCTTTCTTGTATTTCCTTAAATTCTGCCTTAAATTTCTTTACATACCCCTCGTGGTCCTCTTTTCCCTCTTGTATGGGTTCTTGACGCTTCACCTCTTCGGGTTCTTGTTTTTCCTTATTTTCTCGTATTGCATTCATCGCTTCTAATTCTTCTTCTATGTCTTCTATTTCTTTTTGTCTTTCTTGTATTTCCTTAAATTCTGCCTTAAATTTCTTTACATACCCCTTGTGGTCCACTTGGTACTTTTGGATCTCTTGCAATTGTCCTTCTAATGCTTTTATATTGTCTTTCATTTCCCCAACCTCCATGGCAGATGCATATGGTTCATTCTCGGTACTGCTCGTATTCGTACCTGTTTCTTTAGCATCCGTTATTTTTGATGTGTATTTGTCTGATTTCGAGGCTTCTAATTCTTTTTCCAACCTTCTTATTTTTTCATCTTTTTCATTATTTATGCGTTTTAACTTTCTTATTTCTTCGTCTTTTTTTTGTGATGCATCATTATTTATTTCGTCTTTTTTTTGTGATTCATTTACCTTTTGTTGCAGTTCCTTTATTTCGTTCTGTAAATACGTTTCAGCGGCGCGCGAAGCATTTAATAGTGCTTTCAAATCTTCTTCACCTGATGTTTTATGTTCCATTTGTATCTCATTTACATGCGCGTCGATCTTAATTTTCTTTGCGCGCTCACCAAATCCTAGAGTAGAAAGTGTTTGATAGTAATGATCCTCACTTGGACTGCAACATAGTACAAGTGCTGTTTTTGCATTACCTCCTAATGAATTTTGTAATAAACGCGTCAATTTAGAATCTCTGTATGGAATATGTGTTGAGCCATCTGTTAAACGATGAATGACGAGTCCCAATTGAGACAATGATTTATTGATAAACTTGGCTTCCTTTAACCTTTTTCCCTTGCTTGCCTTAACATTCTCTGAACCAGCTAGATCCACTAAATACAGTTTACCCTCTGTACTCTTTGTTTCATTTTGTTTTGTTACTGTTATTATAAAAACACTATGTGAACGACTACTTTCCTCATTCAAATTGGTAGATCCCTTTGCGCGGTTAGATGCACCATTGTACAAAAATATCACTGCTTCTTCTTTACTTCTTATCTCATATTTTTTACAGCCTTTTATTTCTATTTTTCCAGTTCCCCCTATCAATTCTAAATGTTTTTTGTTGTTTAATAAGTCTCGTATCTTTTCAATATTCTCCTCATAGATTTCAATATATGAGACAGTAACACTAATATCAATATTTTTATCCGCGCATTTTTTAATAGAATCAAACATATAATCTATACAACGCCGAGTTATTCCTTCCTTGGCTGGCGTTCCTGTCATTGTATATGTTTTCCCACTACCAGTTTGTCCGTAGGCAAAGATGGTGCCGTTATACCCACGTAGAACATCTTTTACAATGGGTTCTCCACACTCTTTAAAAATGTCATCTTGGGTGCTTTTTGGACCAAAAACACCATTAAATGTAAAGTCCCTGCAGTCACCCTCTCCGTCTTTTATCTGCACAGAATTTTTATTCAATTTTTTCCGCCATACGGCACGTGTTTCCTCATTTCTATTACAAGGTCTTATTCGACAGTATACTTTCACTTTATCAGACATAATAATACAAAATAGTAGCAAAATACCACTATTTAAATTTGTTTTCTTTTTTTACCTATTGATTTTTTTTCTTATCCAGATACAATGTGTGGGTGTACTAAATACTTAAATGGATGTCAAATATGCCCTAGCCCAACAAATAAACGTTTTTTTGATACGTATATGTATTTTTGTTGTTGTTATATGAAAATATCTTCGTTTTTTACGTGTTGCAATTCCTGTATTTCATTTTGATCCATTTTATCAGTTTGAAGTTTAAAATTATGTAATAAGCAGGAAATAGCATTGAATGTTTAAAAAAAGAAAAATTGTTTTTTGAATAATCACGCCGTTAGTGGCGTATGCAGTGTTAGTGTTGAATGAAAGAAAATATATATAATTTCCACCTCAAGGATGTAGATAAAAAGGAAAAGAACAAAAGATGATAACATAATCTTATTATTTTAATAAAAATTACTATCATGTCATCCTTTAACAGCGATTTAATTCGTAACGATACAAATTTAGATGTGATTAATGCATACGATGTCCCGTTAAATACCCCACCCCCAAATATCATTGCATCTTCACCATGTGGACGTGTATTAGCCATTGCAACACCAATAGGTATTACCTTTTATTGGACTGATACTATGAATAATAATAATAATAATAATAGAGACAAGAACAATAATAATATACATTCTGTTCGATTACCTGAACGAATTTCATCAATGAAATTTTTTCCTGTTATTAATAATAATAATATGGCAAGATTATATGTTGCCACGGTTGAACGAGTCTTTATATGGGAAGTTTCCACATTATCTAAAACTATAAATGAAGAAAAACGAAATGATAGTGATTTAGGACCAAGAACCACTATATTAGAACAATATATTGAAAAAGATGCTATGGCAATATCTGCCAAGGCAAATTATTTTGCCGTTAGCCTTGGGAAGAATGTTGTCATATACGATACAGAAACGCATGCACCAACATGTCGTTTAGAAGGGCATTTTGGCACAATTAATGCTATGACATTCTTTACACCACATGCAGATCATGTATTAATTACAGTTGGTGAAGATAGAACATTTAAAATCTGGGATTGTAAAGAACAAAGTTTATTATATCAATCAAGTGTTATATCATCTTCGCCATTTTTAACTGTTGCTATTGATCCAATATTTCCACACATAGCATTAGGTACTGTTGATGGTAGTTTACGTATCTATCGATATCATCATAATCAAGGCATCGCTTTAAATAAAAATAATAAGAAGAATCAGAATAGGTATGATGTTGATAATATTAGTATGAACAACATAGGTAATTTTTTTTGTACAGAAATACATTATGACAATATGGGACGTTTATTAGATCGTAGAGATCATTTACGACATGGAAATACATCAATATATAATGATGAGGAGGAGGATGATAATAGGCAATATAATAATAAAAATAACAATATGACACGAAATGATGTTTCCATAAATGCTTTACAAGAAAATTATGATAATAACAATCTTGTAGGAAATGCAACACCAATTGTACCTGTAGTTAGTTCCTTGCCACGATGGGCTCAAGGAAATAATAATAATCAAAATAATGGTAATAATAAAAGATTTGGCGAAGATGATCGTCAAAAAAATGACAATGGTAATATGATAAAACCATCAAGATCAATCGTATTTTTAACATATCGTTCGATGGATGCATCTATAGTAAACGATAAGGAGAAGGAAGACGATGAGAATGATGACGACGACGAGGAGGAAGATGATGATATATTTAACATTGGCTCTAATACTAGCAAGCAAAACATACCAAATATATTAAATAGTCAAACATCATATTTAATTATTGGTACAGCGAAGGCATTGTTACATTTAAATACAAATACATATATGACAGATTCCGTATTGGAATTTGACCATCCTAGCATATTGAATGTGCAAGGACAACCTGGTACAAGTAGGAAAAGAAACAATTATAGCGCTTTAAGCCCATTAGCAGCAAAAGCGATGCAAATTGCAACATCACGGCATCCATTGAAAGGATTGCCTGGTATACAATTATCTACCGGTTGTATGTTTGAATGTGTTGATCATATTTCAACGATAAATAATAGCAAAGCATCATCTTCTTCCATGTACATGTTTATAGGAAATATGTTTAAAGGTAATTGTAATATTATCCAATTACCAAGTAATGAACATGTCATTAATTTAACTAATATGAAGAAAAAAAAGAACCAAATAGGAAAACGAAGACCATCACGATATTCAAAAGCAAATGGAAATTCGTTGTTATCACCATCAACATTGTTAAGTACATCCGATTTAAAATCAATATCAATAAATAATGAAGATGAGGATATTAATAACAATGTTGAACTCTTATCAGAGAATGAAGATGATGAAATTTCTTCTATTTCTATTTTTCCATCAGCTGCAGCAGCATCGATGTTGCATAAAGCATCCCCATTAAATTATGGATATAAACAAATCATTAAAACCTCTTCCAATAATAATAATAATGGGAAAAGTAGTGGTGGTAGACGTATGATGGGTTCTACTACTGGTGCAAGAAATGGAAAATCTAGTCGAAATAATAGTAGTAGTAATAATAGTAAAATGAAAAATAAACCTGTCACATTTCATACACGTATACGTTCATCAGGTTATGGAAAAGCTCCGAAATATACCAAGTTATTTACGAAAAATAGTGGAAAGAAAAAGAAAAGAACATCTGGGGTTGTTAATTTAATGGGTGAATCATCTGTTTATCCTACAGATGAGGAACTAATCTATAGTAAAGGTATTATAAAACCAAATCAATTATCAAACACTCCATTAAGTGATATGAAATTTACAAGTGATGCAAGAAGCTTGTTAATTGGTTTTGCAGATGGCACGGCAACATCAACGCGATTGCCATTTAATAAGGACAAATCACCTGCTCGTTACATTGGCCATGAAGGGCCTATTACATCAGTTGATTGGAATCATAATCAACAATTGAAATTATTATTGACGTCATCGGAGGATGGAACTGTGAAAGTATGGAAACGCAATCGTCCAGCAGCAGTTTTGAATATAAATAATCAAGCCCCATCATCATCAAGTAGTAGAAGCAATAATCATAGTAGTAGTAATAACCACCATCACACAAATGGAACAATGCCAAATACATCATCATCATCAGTTATTCCATCAAGTGTTAAAGTTGCAAAATTTTTCTACATGGATAAATTTATATTTTTAGCTAAATCAAATCGTTTAGAAATGTATAAATATGCGGTGGATCATTTGACGGATGAAAAAAATGATTTACGTAGATTACAAAATCATAGTAAATGTAAATTGATTAAAACATGGAATGAACCAAGTCAAACAATTAATTCCATTGCACTTCAAAATAATTTTTTCAGCCATATTGTAATAACTGCAGGTACAAATCGATCTGTACATATATATGATATGAATAAAGGTCAACGTATTAAAACGATGGAACAGGCGCATGGTCGCTCTGTACATAGCGTTGTTTTGCCAACCTTATCAGATTACACCTCGTTGCCAAATAATATATATGATATATTTTTAAGTGGTGCTACGGATGGTACTGTTAAATTATGGGATTTACGATCATCATGTAAATGTATACGTACATTTCAAGAGCATACCAATCGTGTACAAAAAATTGGTATGGCATTTAGTCCATGCATGCGTTACATTGCATGTGGTAGTGAAAATAAATGTACCTATGTATATGATTTGCGAAATGGTCAAGTATTTGATAAAATTCGTGGTGGGCATCAAGATACTATATCATGTTGCATTTTCAATCCAAAATATCCACAATTAGTTACCGGTGGTGCTGTAAGTGAAATTTCTACATGTATATATTATGTACATATCTCATCACATCTAACATGTATATATATATATATCTTTTATTACTTTACAGGATGGTAAATGTGTTTTATATAATTTGTAAATGTGGATTGTGTGTGTATGTGTAATAGGGAGGATCATTTATTAATGTTCGGATCTCTTCTATTAACAAACCAGGAATTGATCATGATATATATATATATATGATACCTAGATATATACGAAGTATCATAGTGTGTTTGGTAAAAATTAAAAAAAATGCATTTTTAATGAAAGAGTAATTGGTTACACAGGGGTATTGGTGTAAGATATAATAAGTTTTTACCTCTCTCGTTTCTCAAGATATATGTCTACTCTTCTCATTTCTTCAACACGGTGGTGGTATATCGTCGTCATGATTTTATTTTTCTGTCTGTCTGATAAATTGTTTACACACGAGAACACAATATATTTTTCTTTTTTCCCTTTTCTAATATTTTCTCTTGAAATTTTTTACATTTTTTTTCAATCAACGACTTGTTTCAGACACTTTTTCCAAAAAATACAAAAAATATTCAAATTTAGAATAAGTAGTAGTAGTAGTA
>JACLAC010001465.1_pt1 | contig 10620 bp, 9 predicted proteins | sample 8027881 | NCBI WGS metagenome assembly JACLAC01 (sample SAMN15725517, study PRJNA655200) | protist metagenome | isolation source: fluorescence activated cell sorting (FACS) single amplified genomes of... | place: Spain: Blaines Bay Microbial Observatory, Mediterranean Sea | collected 2016-01-19 | reverse complement strand
GGATCGGCCAAGTGAGCCGGGATATCGGGGTTCGCTTTACTCTGAAGACGTGGAATCTCACGACACATCGAATTGATCCTGACGTTGATGAATCAAGAGATTACGTGGTGGACTCGTTGGCAGACGGCGGCCGATTGTCCAAGCTCACTCTGGTGCCGGGGTGCGATCCAGCAGCACCACAGGCTCCGCGAAGGAATTTGACGGGCGACCCATATTTCACTGATGGAAAACGCGCGCTGCTGATACTCTGTGCGAATGGTGGTGAGGCCGAGATCCTGCCATACAACAATTTAGTTTCACACGCCGAGACTTGATTCGCCAAGGCTGATTAATCGTTGCTTGGGAAGGGGAGGCCGGCGGCATCGTCGTCCAAACGGGGAAACGTGTCACGGTAGAGAATGAAAGTGGATCCGAGTTGGATGGGCATGAGTAAAAACAAAGGGACATAACAAAATAGGGCCGCAACAAACCCGAAAAAACTTAGGCACAAGTAGATAGCGACGAGCGGGAACAGGTTATGCATCGCTGCCCGAGTACTCGCTCGCATTGCGTCGCCAGCTGACATCTTGTGTTCGGCAATGAGCTGGAAACAGAAAGCAAAAGGAACGAATGCAAGGAAGCTTGCTAGCATGAGCACGCTGTAGGCCGCGGCAAATCCTATTGCGACGAATGAGACAGGTACTGAATTGCCGAATGCAATACCGGCTGTGGGGAGCAAAAAAAAACCAGTGATGATGGTTATTGCGACCAGTGTGATGGTGACAATAAAATTGCATAGCATTGCGGTGAGCATTACCAAAAAAGAAGGGATGAAGTGCTCGAAGCCTCGAAACAAAGTTTCGAACTTGGCGGTACTTCCCGACTCTTTTTCAAGGAAACAAAGGTAGACACCGGTAAGCATTGGTCCGAGCAGGATACCAAACGGTGCGATCGATCCAATCAGCAGGCCACAGAAGGTGACGCCGAGAAATAGTAGGTACTGCGCTTCGATCATGCGATACGCGCGTTGCATGTACTTGATCGGAGTCAGAGAGAGACGGCGGTAAGGCACCGCTTGTTGACCTGGCGTGTTAGCGGCTTCGTAGGGATTGGCGTTCATGAGAGGCTTGCTTGAAGTGCTTGTGTTTGATGCGCAAAAAGACACGGCGTGTGTACGGGGAAGACCCAAGGAACCGAGGGATTTTGCGTGCTGCTGTGCTTGTTCAAACATTGTGTGAGGGTGGCGCTGGGTATTAATCCTCACGGTGCTCGCGTGTCGAAATAGGTCTTAATCACGGTCTTCATCTGCTCCGTGAGCCACGAGTCAACCACGTTTCCATTCGTCATAATGAGTGCGAAGTTGTCGGCTAGGATTTCTTCTGGGTGGATGATGTAGTTGGTATTGTTGCCAATTTGGCGTCGGAAGTCTGCAGTGTTGGGTGAGTGGAAAATAGCATCGCCGTCATCCTCCTCGGCAATCCAGCCGTCGGGGGTTTGGGTGACCTGCATAAGCTTGAAAGAGAGGTAAGCAAACAGGTTTGCCGGGCCATTTGCGTTGTAGTCAGATTTGGCTAAAAGCATTGGTGCGATGTGGATGGCTTGTCCTCGGGAAAGTGTGATTTGCATCACATGTTCAATCACCGGGGCATCAGGGTTTGTGATCCTTAACGGCGTAAGTTTCTTAGGCAATTGAATCGGATTTGCCCTCTTGAAACCAATCAGTTTATATAGCTCGTCTCGAAGGATTGGATGTTGCCGCGAAATGACGTGGAACAATTCATGTGCCATCAAGCGAGTTGGAACTCTTTTGTTTGCATTCAGCTCAGTTTCAGGGAAAACAATTTCATTGCCGCGTGTGTAGGCGGCTCCGCTTTCTTCCTTTCCGGTGGTGTAGATGAGGTTGACGGGGGCATCGAGTTTGATCGATAGGCTTTTCAATGGCGTTTGCAATTGTGCAATAGCAGCATGGATATTCTTCTTGTTATCGGGAGACCAAGGTTTTACTTGAGCGGCAACGAATTCCAGAAACTTTGCGATTCCGGGATCCTTGGCCAACCCCATCCTTACCTTTCGATCAAAGGCACTCGCGGTGTCTGTGTAGGCGTCGGTTTGGCTCAGTAGGCGTTCGGCGGCTTCCTGTTCAGGGAATAGAAATGTGATACCGGTGGAATCGTCGGCGGGGTTAGCGTAACTGGCAAGAGGCAAGACGGCAGCAAGAATCACGCAAAACGCGGTGTGAAAAATTCCGATAGTGATAGGACGCATAGGAGTGCCTACAGAAGCTAAATTAACGTGAAGATTTACCGGCTCGTTTGGTCCGAGTCTCGGATGACATTGTCAAGGATGAGAATCATAGTTCAGATTCTATGTTATTTCCGTTACCGGTGTTTAAGTACTCGCAGCATGTCTCCTGTTTGTGGGGTTCCCAAGTAGCAAATCTGGGAGTGGGTCCTTTACGCGTAACGTGCATCCTGTTTCGCTGATCGAGGGCTTGCGGATATCATGAGGGCAGGTAGCGATGCTGTGGTGGGCGTGATTCCTGATTTTGTGCCATTTAGGTTTTTGCGTGTTTTATTGGCTGGCCGGGGCGCTGTGTCTTGGTGCTGGTGATGCTATCCGAGATGGCTAGTTCTGATGAGAGGTCAATTGTGTTGGAAGCCTGTATTGCGTCCGCGGATGACGCTGTGGTTGCGGTAGAGAACGGGGCCCAGCGTTTGGAGCTGAATGTCGCGATTGAATTGGGCGGCCTGACGCCTACGGTTGGCTTGTTAGCGCAAGTGAAGGAGTCTGTAGATGTTCCTGTGATGGTAATGGTGCGACCAAGGACAGGTGGTTTTCGTTACTCCGATTCGGAGAAAGAGTTGATGGTTCGGGATGCTCGCACACTAGTGGATTGTGGTGCTGATGGGATCGTCTTTGGGGGGCTATCTGTAGGTGGTTTGCTTGATCATTGCTTGATCGAGCGTCTGCGCGATGTATGCCCCCAAGGAGAGCTGGTTTTCCACCGAGCATTCGATTTGCTACACAAACCAGTAGAAGCAGTTGAGGAACTCATTGGATTACATGTCGACCGTGTCTTGACATCAGGATGTGCAGCAACTGCGTTAGAGGGCACAGGCCGCATTTCGGAGTTTTTAAGGAGTGCGAGGGGGCGTATCGAGATATTGCCAGGTGGGGGAATCTGTGCAAATACGGTTGGCGAGTTATTGGAGAAAACGGGGTGCACTCAAGTTCACGGTACCTTCAAGGTGCTGCAGACGGATTCTGCAGGTTGGGTATGCAGCGGTAGTTATCCAGTCTTGGATGGTAATGAGGTGAGTGCTGTGAGAGCCGTGATGGATCGCTGTCAGTTCAACGCGTTTTAGTTGCTCGTCTTGGACATAAACATCTTCATTTTGGAGTTGAATGCGTACCACCATGCGAGCAAAGCTAAGTTGCAGCATTCCAGGTTGGGCAATGGCGTTGAGCCGGTAGTATTTTTTGGGTGGGAAACGGATGCCTATCTCATGGTTGAGGCAAGTCACCTGATGGCTCGATTGGTTTGCATCTCCGTGCCGTTGAATGGTTCGTCGGCGAGGAGTTGGATGCGTAACTGATGCATTCGCGCCTCGTTGCTGTTTGAGTAGAATGTGGAAATCGTGATTTTCGGAGCCAGACGTTTGGGTTCCATTGCTTCATCCCTCTTGAACGGCTATTCATTTGCTGGCTTCCTTTGCGTGGACACCGTTGGACACATGGATCACGCTCACTGCGTGTTTGGCCTCGGCCTCGTGCGCGATCCCCGGATGTTTCCTTTTCTTAAGAAAACAGAGCATGCTTGCCGATGCGATTACACATGCGGCTTTACCGGGTGTGGTTCTCGCTTTTTTGGTGTCTGGGTACCTGGAAGCAGCGGGGTGGATTGATCCGGATGGGGGTTGGGGTGTTCGGCAATTATTGATGTTTGGTGGAGCTGTAATCGCGGGCGTACTGACAGCCTTCATGACGGATTGGGTTACAAGAAGCGGTTGGGTGCGTCAGGATGCAGCATTGGGCGTCGTGTTTACGACCCTGTTTGCAGTGGGTCTGATCATGCTCAGGCAATTCGCGGACAAGAGCGATCTGGACCTCGATTGTGTTTTGTACGGTCAGTTGGAAACGGTGGGCCTAGGGGCACGTATCCCGGGCGAAGCAATCGCTTGTGGGTTCATGTTGTTGATAAATGTGTTGTTGGTGGTACTGTTCTTTAAAGAATTGATGCTCACTACCTTTGATGCTGGGTTGGCAAGGTCACTGGGGTTCCGACCTCGATTGGTTCATTATGTGTTGATGGCATTCACCAGCGCTACCGTGGTCACCTCGTTTGAAGTGGTGGGCAGCATTCTTGTGATTGGGATGTTGGTGATACCACCCTCAACCGCGTTTTTTATTACTCGGCGTTTGTGTCCGATGATTGTGATCTCTGTTGTCGCTGCGGTGTCAGCCTCGGTGCTGGGGCATGTGGGAGCGAACGTTTTTCCTGGTCCGCTCACGGAGGCATTCGGTTTGCCATTGACGGAAAGTGTGAGGACCTCAGGTGCCATTGTCCTTGCGGCTGCGTTCCAATTGGTAGTCGCTGTGTTGTTCGGTTCGGAGCGTGGGCTCATTCCGGATAAAATACGACGTCGGGGATTGCTTGCTGAGGTCCAGTCGAGCTAACGCTGCAGCTTAACAAGGGACAGCAAAAACTTCTGGTATTGGTTGTTGTTTGGTCTTCTACGAACGGCACCTTTACTTTGGTATTCCTGTTGTGCATGGGAGTTGGAAAATGTGTTGTAAGACGAAATCGGTTTCTGATCCGAATTGGGGCCAACGTGGCTCGGTGTTCGCACTCACTGTTGGAATTTTTCTTGCCACAAGCTGTGCGAGAACTTGTTTTGGCGCGGACTGGCCGCGGTTTCGCGGGCCTGATAACAATGGTGTATCGCAGGAGACCGACTGGAATGCAGACTGGGGCAATGAAGCCCCCCCAATCGATTGGCGTTTTGATGTTGGCACAGGGTATTCATCAGTAGTGATTGCAAATGGTCGACTGTACACATTGGGGAATCAACAGAATGTGGACACTGTCTATTGTCTCGAGGCTCAGACAGGCAAACTGATGTGGTCCCACTCCTATGAGTGTGCAACTGACCCCAACGAGTTCGAAGGAGGGCCGACGGCGACACCGACGGTTGCGGACGGTGAGCTTTTTACTCTCAGCAGGGTAGGTGATTTGTTTTGTTTCGATGCTGGGTCAGGTGAAGTGAAGTGGAGAATAAATGTGCCCGCCGTAACTTCGATTCGAACTCCTGGATGGGGGTTTTCCGGAGCACCTTGGGTCGCCGAGGGTTTGGTGGTAGTCAATGTTGGTGACGCTGGGGTTGCACTTTCAATCAAGGATGGAAGTGTATCTTGGGTATCGGCAGACAAGGACTCGGGGTATTCATCTTTTGTTCCGTTGCAACAAGAGGGTCAAGATTGCTTGATCTTTGGTTCTGCAAGATCCTACGTTTGTGTCGATGCCCGTACCGGAGCAGAACGCTGGCGGCAGCGTTGGTTGACCACCTTTGGGTGCAATGCCACCAATCCAATCGTGGTGGATGAGAAGGTGTTTCTCTCATCCGGTTACAACCGTGGTTCGGCGTTGTTGAGTCTTGAGGATGGAGTACCGGTGCTCGTGTGGAAAACCAAGGAGTTCCAAAATCAGCTTTCAAGCGGAATTTACTTCGATGGCCTGTTGTATGGTGCGAATGGCTCAGTTTCTGAGGGAGCCACGCTTGCTTGCTTAAATCTGCAGGATGGTAAGGTGCTGTGGAACGCTGCGGATGAAAAGATAGGTGGCTTGGCTGCGGCAGGCAAATATTTGATCACAATTTCAGATGAAGGAACATTGAAAATCATTGAGCCGAATCAGCTTGGGCCAAGGATCGTCAGCCAATTACGCGTCTTTGAAGAGCAGTGCTGGACTGTACCTGTGCTTTGCGATGGGCGGATTTACTGCCGAGGTGCTAGAGGCGCCTTAGTCTGTGTCAATGTTCAAAGCACTGATTAAAAAGGCGTGACGGCGGCAAGGACGTATTTTAGCTGACTCGTTGTTTAAAAAAGTAGTTTACTTACGAGCATGGAAAATTGGTTTAGAATGTGGGTGAAGGACGCACACGAGGAAAGAAACCATGAGTATTAGACGACGACAATTCATCCAGTCCGCGGCAGTCGCTGGGACCTTGGCGGCAACACCCGCAATTCATGCTCGAAAAAATAAAGCCAAACGTTATCGGACGGCCTTGATTGGGTCGGGATGGTGGGGCATGAATATCCTCAAGGAAGCGTTGGCTGCAGATAATGTCAAAGTCGTCGCGCTTTGTGATGTCGATAGCGATAAGCTGGAGTTGGCTGCAGAAGAAGTCGAGGATCTCACAGGGGATGCTCCAAATATGTACGGAGATTTTCGTGAGCTGCTTGAGAAAGAAGACATCGAAATTGCAATCGTAGCGACACCGGATCATTGGCACGCGCTTAATACAATTGCAGCCATTGAGGCGGGGGCCCATATCTTTGTCGAAAAGCCCACCGGGCACACGATTGCGGAAAGCCGCGTCATGCTTGAGGCTGCTCGCGCGAATGACCGCGTTGTGCAGGTGGGGTTACATCGCCGCATTGGTCAGCATTATGTGTCAGGGATGAAGTTTCTGAAAGACGGTGGCGCGGGGGATGTCGGCATGGTCAAGGCATTTGTGCACAACCGTGGCGGAGCAGAACTGCCGACGGCTAATAGCACGCCACCAGAGCAGTTGGATTGGAACATGTATTGTGGGCCGGCGCCAATTCGTCCGTTCAATCGCAAGATTCATCCGGGGGGGTTCCGTAACTTTCTTGACTTCGCGAATGGCACGCTTGGTGATTGGGGGGTGCACTGGTTGGACCAGGTACTCTGCTGGACTGATGAGAAGTACCCCAAGCAGATTCACTCCGTTGGTGGGCGGCCGGTGAAGGGTGCTGCCGTACTAAACGAACAGCATCAGACAAGTGACGCACCTGATCATCAGGTTGCGACTTATCAATTTGAATCGTTCACCGCTTATTGGGAACACAGGAGATTTGCTGGTACGGGGCCGGAGAAGTCGTCGGTTGGCTGCTACTTTTACGGTACCAAAGGAACGTTCCATATGGGATGGCGTGACGGTTGGACCTTTTATCCATCTGATGCAAAAAAATCGCCCATCCATCAGGATGCGGTGCATAAAGAACCGGATGGACATAGTATTGATTTGCTGTGGGCTGATTTTGTTGACGCCATTGAAACCGGGCGACGTCCAACCTGTGATGTGCAGATTGGGCACGACGCCACCAACATGAGTCTGCTTGGGATGCTGTCCATGAAGTTGGGCAGAAGCGTCAAGTGGGATGGTGAGCGGGAGCGGGTAGTCGACGATGAGGAGGCAAACACTTTGTTGAGCCGGCCGTATCACAACGGGTGGACATATCCGGGTACCTAGGTGTTTTGACTTGTCGTCGTCAGTCACGATGTGGGTGAGAGGGGTTGATGTAAACGCCAGTGAAAGCTGGTCATGCCATTTCGGGTCGGCAAGTGATCTTATGAGGTGCGCGTATTGACGTTTTCAGCTGGAGTAGATCCTGAGGCAACCGGCGACGTTTCAAGCTTATCTGATGCCGTCATGATTGTACTGGCGTCGCGTTCCGCGAGCTCGTGGTTTAATATTTCCAAGAGTGTTTGCATGAACACGACCACCATGGGCCCGACTAGAATTCCGATCGGGCCAAACACCTTCACTCCTCCTAAAACACTCAGTAACGCGAAGAGTGGGTGCATGGTAGAACGACCATGTAGGACGTACATTTTAATCACGTTGTCGATGGACGAAACAATGCCGGCGCCATAGAGGAGCAATGCCAGCGCGACATACCAACGTTGTTCAACCGCACCGAGATAAACCACGCAGGGAAGCCACACTGATGCCGCGCCCAGGAAGGGAACAAGGGCCATCAGGCTCGTGATTAAGAATAAAAAGATCACGGAGTCGAAGCCGCATGCCCAGAATGCCAAGGCTGCGAGAACACCTTGAGCCAATGCACTGCATACACTTGCAAGCACAACAGCTCGGCTGGTTCGATCAAACTCCAGTAGCAAACGGGTTTCATAGTTGTCATCAAGTGGGCTGAGCCGCATCAAGGTCCGGATCATGCCAGCTCCATCGAGCAGGAAGAAATAGATCGCGATTATCAGAATGAGCATTCCAATGATCGACTGCAGTAAAAAACCACCTGTGGCGCTCGTCAGTGATACAAAGCGAGGCTGCAGTACCTCGCGTCCTCGATTCAGTAAATCCTTGAATGATTCGGTACTAGGATTTGCAAGTAGACGCACTTGGCTGCGAAATGTTCCGCCAAGCAGGATTCGCATCCACGAGCGTATTGCTGCCGATGCAATTACACTTTGGCGATGAAACCTTTCTTCGGCACTCAGCTTACCGATCAATTCGTCCGTGTTGGAATTCGTTGAATCGGCGTTATGTGTCAGGACTGCATTCCTAAACTCAAGCAGCCGTTCCTCTGCAACACGAGCAGCTTCATCCGCTGTTGCAGGGCCATCGACTTTTGATTGGAGGTATTTGACCAGCGTAAGGGCTTCGGTGATGTTCTCCAGTACCATCTCTTGTGCAGCCTTCGCCTCGCTACTGATAATGGGGGTGCCATTGATCCCGGAACGCTCGGGTTCATCCAAGCTGTCCGAGAGTGAATCGAGCCGCCGGAACTGTTCTGCATAGGGAAGTGAAATACCCACTTGTTCTCGACCACGATCCAAGGCTGCCGAAAGATCATTGAAGTCGACGTGACTTACCATCGCAGTGAACTGGCTGGCTGCGACGGAGATCAACAGAAAAACTGGAAGCAAGACCACTGTCATGATTAATAACGTGGTTGCCATGGCTGCCATTTGACGCCTTTGCTTGCAACGCTTCAGGATATTGAGGTAAACCGGTCGAAATAGAACGACCAATAGGGCCGCAAGAAACAGGGGAACAAAGAACCCTGCCATGACTTTGTAGAACAGCGCGCCTACTGCAAGAATTCCGAGGATCAACATCACCACGGAGAGAATGCGAGAGAGCGAGGGTAGGGGAACTGTTGGCGATTGGGCAGCCATCTGAGGAGAGCCGACGTCCAGCGTGTCGGCGTTCGCTGCGTTTGTATCTGACGGTCTGTCGTTGGACCTTGCGTTTGTCACCGCCTTTTGCACCAGTTTGTTGGGTGTTGGTGCGCTGGAAGGCTGTTTTCGCTGTTTTTTTCTTTTGGGCATCTGGGCTAGGCTCAGTCAAACTGATCGATAGATGACGGACAGTGGCGTAAGGCGTACAGTGTGGCACACGTTCGGAGCGGCGTCAGCCTGTTTTTAGCCCTTCCATCAACTACACGCAAAGTTTCGGGCATCGGCGAAGTCAAGGTTTTGCTACGCTCCCCGCAATTAGCGATCCGCCATGACCCAAAGCCGACCACCATTGTTAAGCCAGGACCGAATCCTTCGCACCCCAACAGTGTCCGAAAGAACAGCGTCATCGGCAATGATCAATTGATCCAACGGATCCAGTGGCTTCGAAGTGGGGGGAATAAAACCACGGTTCAGGTCAACCATCCCAAGATCCTGAGCACCGCTACGTTGGCTGTCCGAAATTGCGTAGAGTGTCTTACTGATCACGCCAGCTTGATACTCCGAATCAAGCGTGTTGATGCGTGGCCCAAGAATTGTCCCGGTCCGATAGGCCTCGCTCGACAGCAAAAGACGCCGCTTCCCCTTGGGCATCCCAACGGCATTGGCTTTGAACTCCTCACCACGCTCAGTTTCTTTGAGCTGCATGGTGGTTAACTCGGTGTAAGGTTCGGGAGTCGATGTGGGCGAACCTCCTGATGACAACACGTCCTCAGGAATCTGTACTGCCAACCATGATTGACGTTTCGATCCGGCAGGAATCCACAATCGACGCCCATACTGAAGACCCGACTCATCACCCACGGTCACAACGCTCATTTCCTCAGCGTCTTTACTTGTCTTGTTTAATCCGTTCACGCTCAACGTAGACCAACGTCCCGCCACATGCCGCGATGCACCCGCGTTGGCCACAGTCACCGTGGGCGGTGGAACCGGATCAGACGCACCATTAGAAGGAGGCACAGCGTTGCCCACATCCGTTGCCCCGAGGACCTCCACAGAACTTCCATCTTGTTCAGATGCCGCCGCTTCACGCTCCTTCTTCGTTGAATTCTCCTGAGCAAGTCCTGGCTCCTGAGCATCAACGAATTCGCATGCTACGTTGCCGAGCAACACCGTTGCCGCCGTCAACACGCACGGAAGCCAACATGATACCGATGTTTTTAATGCTGCTATCAAGATTGTATCGTAGGTTGGCATAAAGAGAGTACGAGCAAGCTTGCGCTACCGAGCCAAGCATTCTAGGGCAGTGGCGGAAACCTAGCAATCAGCCACGGCTTTGGCCCTGCACCTTCATACGGCCCAACCCCGGCAATCGCAACTCTCAGGCAAAACTCAGCTACCTAACTCCGCAACCAAAAACGCCCACCAATATCCGTAACCCGAGGGGCATGCCTTTCGCCCAAAACAACCTG
>JACLAC010021523.1_pt1 | contig 10625 bp, 6 predicted proteins | sample 8027881 | NCBI WGS metagenome assembly JACLAC01 (sample SAMN15725517, study PRJNA655200) | protist metagenome | isolation source: fluorescence activated cell sorting (FACS) single amplified genomes of... | place: Spain: Blaines Bay Microbial Observatory, Mediterranean Sea | collected 2016-01-19 | reverse complement strand
CAGATATTTGGTGAAGGGTTCTTCCCAACGGCTCGTTACCTGTCACCGGTAGTAGACTTAGGCTCTCCAGCGAACTGGGGACAGTTGCGGTGGTTGCAGTCGCTGGTCGGTGAGGGCGACAAAGTGGATATGCAGATTCGCTCGCGCACCGGCACTGACGAGACGCCACTTACCTACACACGAAAGCGCGTCGGTCTGAAAGATGCTGAAGAGATTGCACTCTCAGTCGACGATCCTGACCAACCGCTCAGTCGGCGTGAATATCTCAGGTTGCCTGAAAAGGGTGGTCAATCCGATGTTTGGGAACGCGGTTCGGTTCGCGACGACTTGGATCAATGGAGCCCGTGGACTTCACCGTATTCATTGGTGGATGGGACAAGTATAGAAGGTGCTAAAATTCTTTCGCCGGGCCCCCGGCGTTATATCCAGTTCCGTGTTGATTTCTTGAGTAACGATCTTTCGGCGAGCTATGCCCTTAGCGAACTTTCCTTCGATTACACTTCGCCGCCGCTAGCAGATGCTCTGATAGGTGAAATATTCCCCCGCGACGTGGCAGCGGCTGAGGACATATCTTTTGTCTATGCTTTGCGAACGGAGATGGAAACCGGTGAGGTTCAGGGCTTCGATACGTTTGAACTTCAGACCGGTACACGGGTCAGTCGTATTGAGCGTGTTGAGGTCATCGATCGCAACGGGGTCTCTGTCGTGGACCATACGTTTGCCGAACAGGAGCAACCTACTGCCGAGGGAGATCTTGAGATAGTCTCGATTACTGATGAGGGGTTTAGCGTAAAATTTCCGTTAATCGTGGAGCATGACTCGATTCTCAAGATCTATTTTGTAAGTCGGGTATTGTCCTTTAGTACGACATTTGAAGGTCGTGCGTTACTCGCAGCGGAGGAAGCTTTCCAAGGGGTCATCGCAGGAGATGCGGATCTTCTGGCTGAAGACGACGTGTCCTATAAGTCGGATGTTACCGTATTGAGTCCCAGCGTAAATACGGGTAGTCTAATTGGGTCGATCATGCTTGAATCGCCGGTAATTACGCCCAATGGCGATGAGGTGAATGAGCGACTGGCACTCAGCTACGAGATTTTAGCGGTTGTTGGAACCGCGCGTATCAAGGTTGATGTCGTAGATCTTGGGGGCCGGCCGGTTCGCAGTTTATATGATGGATACGGTCAAAATGGGGTGTATGACGCTGCCAGGTTGCCCGAGTTGGCATGGGATGGGCGTGATGTGCACAACGAGTTAGTACCGCCGGGGCTATATCTCGTGCGGATTAAGGTTGAGGGCGATGCCCGGGCTAGCGCTACCATACGCTCTGTTGGCGTGTCGTATTGAATTGGGTGCTCCGAGACAAGGAATGAGATTATTATGCAGCGGTTAGTGTGCACGATGGTTGGCATCTGTATCGCAGGGAGTGTCTGGGCTCGCTCGGAATTCCGTTTGGGTGGTGTGGACGGTAATGCTTGGCAGGGATTGCTCACTGATACCGAGGCCGTCTATGTCGTACTTGATCCGAATGGTGAGATTCGTTCGACGTTGCCTGTCGGAATTAGCACCGAAGAGGTTGGGATCGATACCATGATAGATTACGCCAATAACGGCATTCGACCGGTATGGATAGATCCTTCGCACAATCTGTCCTTAAGCTTGGCCGAACGTAAGGGGCATCTAAATTCGAGTATCTCTGCAAGTTATACGCGGGAAGAAGCAAAGCAGTTGCAGATAATGATTGATGGCAACCCGGAAACTGCGTTACTGAAGCGGGTCGAATTGTCGCCGCGATTAATGGGGCTCAATATCGGCTATGCCAAAAACTTGGTGATTAATCTCGGGGCTGAATTACCTATCAATCGGATTCGTTTCTATCCCCGTCCAGGTTTCGAAGACAATTATCTGCAATGGTATGAAATAGGCGTTGCTGATGATAGTGCTCCTTTTGTATCCGTACCTGGCGAACGCCGACCTGGCAAAAGGTGGTATCGTGATATCGACAAGACCCTAACGGCGGTAAATGATCCCGGTTTGGAAATACTCGAACGGAATACCGAGAATCTCGACGTTGATGTGGATCTGCGTTTCCCAACACGGGATTTGCACTGGGTCGCTGTCCGTTCGGTGAATGCCGAACGCGATTGGGAAATCGCGGAGTTTGAGGTCTATGGCGAAGGCTTCGTGACTCGGACAAGTTACACCAGTCCGATTCTCGACTTTGGCAAGCCTGTGGCTTGGAGCAAAATTCGTTGGGAAGGAAACAATCCTACCGGTACTGAAGTGATCTTGCGTACCCGAACGGGGAATACAACTGAACCCAATCTATACTTGCGTATCGGCACTACCGGAGTGTTTGAGCAAGTAACTCGGAGTGAATACCGAACTGCGTTTACGGCTGGATTGTTTGAAGATGTGAAACGGGTTCATGATCGAGACAACTGGTCTGCTTGGTCGCCGCCCTATGATTTTGCTGCGGGGATGCGCGATGCGGAGCAAGCTGCGGATGACTGGATCGATGGTACTGTACTACAGTCGCCCAGTCCCACGCGTTACCTGCAGTTTCAGGTGTTGTTTCGCGGTGATCGCGAAGTTGCTCCGAATATCGCCAATTTATCTTTGTTGTTTGCGGAAGAGCCAGCTGCACAAGAGGTCGTTGGAGAGATTTGGCCTTCGGAGACCAATGCTTTTGAACCGGAGACATTCACCTATGTTATACGGCCGCAGTTGCAGGCTGGGGACAAGGGTTTCGATCGTTTAGAGGTTTTTACGCATTCGCGCGTGTTGTCCGTCAAGTCCCTGGTAGTTGATGGAGTTGAGCAGATTGACCAATTTCCGCCTGAAATTCTTAACGACCGTGTAATTTTTTCTTTTGAGACGATGCAAGCTCCACAGGACAACGAAAAAAGAATTGAAGTCGTTTTCGAGGCTAAGGTATTGCGCTTCGGGACCGAGTTTACTGGTTGGGTCTATGATAGCTCTGAGCCAGCGCTCAAACAACAGGTCAAGCCAGGTAACGCCACATACAGATTCGGTGGCGATGTGCTCTCAGTGCGCACGCCAATGGGGGGTGACCTCATCGGCGGGGTAACCCTTTCCTCGCGGCTATTTACCCCTAATGGCGATGGTATCAATGATGAAGTTGACATTCGCTACGATGTGCGGAATGTCGAAGAACTGACTCAGGTGCAGGTTCGAGTCTACGACCTTGCGGGTGCTTTGATTCACAATTTAGGAGAGGATAAAACACTTAGTGGTTCGTTTGAGTTGACCTGGGATGGTCGTGATGCGCAAGGACGATTGGTGCGTCCAGGGGTTTACATGTATCAGGTTGATTTACTAACAGACGGCGGCCGAAAAAGCCAAACCGGCGTCGTATCGGTAGCTTATTAACCGGGATGGTAAAGGCCGGCTAAAATGATGCAAAAAAATGCTTAAAAAAACTCGCAATTTCGCGATCCTGTTGCTATTGATCTCAACTTTTCGTCCCGTTGATGCTCAGTTAGACTATGGATCCTTACTTGGTTCGCAACAGGCGGGCCGAGGTGTCAGTTATGCGCCACAAGGTCCGGGCACTATGTTGGGAGCCGTAGAACCAGCAGTCCGTCGATGGTTCGTACCCCAGCACCTGTATGCCGAGAATCGGTGGCGGCAGTGGGAATACACGAACTATGCCCGAGAACCCTTTGAGCGGCCGGTAAGTACGGATTTGGCCGGTGATTATTTTTACGATTTGTATGGCAATCGCGTTGCGCAGGGGTGGTTGATCTTTAACAGCGGTCAGAGTAGCCCGCAAGACTTGGGCAATGTGCTCTTTAAAGCTAATCGTTTTAAATCTTGGTTCGCAGAATTGGTCGTTGCTGGCGATCATAAAGGACAGTATCATTATGCGCTGTCTGTAAGCTCGAATTTGCGTACCACCTTTACGCCGATGTCTTTCTCTAAGCCGCGGCTTGACGGCATACAATTTGACGCAGCAACTGACAAGTATGACGGCACATTGGTGTATTCGCGAATGACGGGACCACGAGGGACGCAGGGCATTGAGCTTCCGCAGACGAATAACACGACTTTGTTCGGTGGGCGTATTGCTGCTCAGGTCGGTGATTTTGTCAAGGTCGGGGCCCACACTGTCAATGTTCATCAGTCGAATACTCGCTCTAGTTCTTTGGTCGAAAATCAGTTCCGCGGTGGTTTGACTACGGGCCAGAATCAAACGATCTCCAACATTCAGATCGTATTAGCTGACGATTCACCAGACGATGGCATTGGCGGTGCGGCATATTTCCCTTCCGGTTCCGACGTGATAATCACCTATCGCGATGGGACGGTTGACAGGGGCAGTGATCTTCGCTTTGAACCGATCGTAGAGGGCGGAGTTGCCGAACGCGGCTATGTTGCGGCAAATGGCAGTGAACAGATACGATTGACTTATGATTTTAATGATCCGATTTTTGTCAATCAGTCTCGGGGCGATTTAGTAGAGGTAGTGGGTGTCGAGTTCCAGTTGGTGTTAGGTAATGATTATCAGATCTGGATGACTTCCGACCAGCAGACATCAAGGTCCGGTGACCCGGTTCTGTTGCTCGTCGCCCAGTCTGAGGGCAATATCAAAGATCTCACCAATCTCAGAAGGGTCAGCTTCGATTACGGGCTACCGACAGCAACAACCGTAGTGGGTTGGACTTTGAACCTGTCCGATATGTGGGGAATGGATCTCTACGGTGAGTATGACCTTAGTTGGTCGTATAGAAAATACCCGAATGTCCAACAGGAATCACACCAGGCCAAGTCTGGAATTGCCGGTAAGCGCAAAGCGCCGGCTTGGATGCTCAATCTGTCGAAAAAAGCACATCCATTCTTTTTCTTCGGCGAAGCCTATGCCTTGGATCCACTCTATAATACCCAGTCATTTGTTGCCAATGCGTCCGGGATTATTGATTATTCTGCCGGTTCGGCCGCAGGATCCGATATACAGATTTTCTACGACGGATCGTCTAGTATTGAGGCGGCCCAAAGTAATCTGGTCGATTTAGTTGAAGACAACGATGATCAAGATCGTATACCCGATAATCTTCGTTCAGATTGGATGGCGCCGGATCGGCAAGTGTTTCCAGGTTGGGACGAAAATGGCGATTTCTTGCCGGACTTGAATCAGAATGATAACCGCGTAAAGATGAATTCCATCCCAGACTATGAAGAGCCATTTCTGCGCTTTAACGTCGACCGGCCTGAATTCCTATTTGGTATGGATATGAACAACAACTTTTGGGTTGATCAGTATGAGAATGATGACCGGCCCGATTATCCCTACCGCAAAGATCATAAAGGCTACAACGTCTACTTCGGCGCGCACCTGACGCCTGGTATGCGTTTAATGCTCGGAAATATGCGTGAGGAGAAGATCTCCTCCGATCTTGAAAGCAAAAGTTTTTATGCTCTACTGACCCACGATGTCGCATCGTCGCGTTACGGAACTCTGCGTTTTTTTCAAATGGCAAAGCATGTTGAGGATAATATTCCGGATCCGTTGCTCCAATGGTCACCGGAAAACACTATACGCGGCGGTCGCCTGACGCCCATAAAAGACCCGCTTATTGCACGGGACACCTTTGTCAACCAGACCTATATCGGCCATGTTCTCCATGTTGGTTCGCTCAAATGGGTCAACAAGGCAAATTATGTATTTTATCGGCAGTTGATGGATCGCGAAACGCGAGCCTCTTTTAACTTGGACCCATCTGATTATTTTCTCGGTATTATCAACAAACTCAGTTATCGCCATGAAATTGGCAAGGTGCGCTTAGAGCCGCGTTGGAAGAGCGAGTTCCGGACTCAAACTAGAGGCTTGTTCAACATTCAAGAGCATACCTCGCTCACGCAACTGCTGTCCGCCATTGTTCAGTTGCCATTGCTAAAAGTCACAAATCTCGAAGCAGGTATCGAGTATGTTCTGTTCAATGATATGGAAGACGACTTCCAAGATTTCAATTCGTTACTCGGTGCGGTACAATTTACAAATACTTCGGCATACCAGGGTTATGTGATAAAATCGCTAATCGGAGTGTCGATTGAGCGTAAGGCTTTCGTACAGGCGGAGGCCAGCACCGGGACCCAGGCTTTTATCACCGTTTACGCAGGACTTGAGTAAAGCGTGCAGGCGAATTCCCGACTGCCCGTGATACTACCCCTGCGATGATTTTACCTCGATGTCATGCGAAAGGAGGATAGAGCAGTTTTTGTAGGATCATGTAATACGGCGATTCATCTATTCGATCGCTTATATTTTAATCACTTTGAATGACCCAGGAGAGCAAGAATGAAGAAATCTCTATTATCAGTAATGGCGGTTCTGTTGTGTGCTTTCACGGTACAGGCACACGACAATGGTTTGATGGTTGCGGTGCAGTTTCCCGATGGCAATCAGCCGATGATAGATGGAAATGATGACGATTGGTCTATGATTCCCATTGACGTGTATAGCCTTCAGAACGATCGCCTCAATTCGCTGGATGGTTTTGCTGAGGCTGCCGGTATTGAAGAGTTGGACGCTAGTTCTTTGAATATTCGCCATCTTGCGGGTTGGAATGAGGCGTCGAATCATATTTACGTAACTAGTCGCGTATATGATGATATCCACGTCATTCGGCGTGTTGATCCGGGTCGTTTCTACTGGGACGACAGCTGGGAAGTTGACATCAATGCCCTACATGAAACTCGCGAGCAGCACAACGCCGGCGAAACGGCAACCAGCTTTTCGTACAAGTTTGCTTTTCCGCCGGTTGAGGGCACTTTCGAGTGGTTGCGTCCCAACAGAAACCTGTCTTGGCTGACCAGTGGTTCGCAGTGGTTCACGGTGGACTTTGGTTTCGAAGGGGATGAGTTTGGCGAGAGCACCTACATATACGAGGTGGCCATTCAGCCGATCTCCAGCATGCCGAAAAATAACGAAGCCACCGAGGGTGAGGTTATTATTCACGACCTGACCGAAGGTGAGACCGTCCATATTGGTATCATCGTCAATGAAGTCGATGGCGGCGAGGGTGAAGATGACAATCGCATCGGCCAGTGGGGTACTCAGGTCGAGGGTTGCTGCCACGCCGACATGGATTTGCTCATCGCGCCCGTTGATGATTCGATCGCCTGGCCCGCCGGCGGCGCTGCCACAGCTGTTGAAACTGCTAGCTGGGGTATGATCAAGGCCCAGTACTAGGCGGAATCAATGCGGTTGGCGTAGGCCCCATCGCAGGCTGATCTTGGTTAGATCAAATGGGGGGTGCCATCGCATTTTACGTAGTACACGCCTGTCGACGTGTTTTGCTTGGACTGCTTGTCGACAGGCGTGGTTTATTCTGGGCCCATCCCTTGGCCTTGCTGATGGATGGGCCCTTTTTTTCTTATCTTGTTGAGGTACATGCCATGTCGTTTGTCCGTTGGCTGGCTGCCACCGCTGCAGTCCTTGTAGTTTCTGCTGGTGTTCGGTCTATTAACTGGCACCCCGCTGAGGAAATGCTCACCGTCTGGGTTTACGGTTCGCCTCAGGAGGCGCAGCTCTTCCGCCGCATCGCCGACCAATATCGCCGTGCAAATCCAGATATCCTTTTCCGTCTGGAGGTCGTTCCAGGCCGCAGCGTCGTGCAGAAGCTGCTAACTGGAATGGACGCTGGCCACGCGCCCGATGTTTGCGTTGTGCACTGGCGGCAGATGTCGCAGGTTGCCAGCACTGGGCAACTGCTGGCGTTGGATGATTTGGTACGGCGCGACGGCCTGGCGGTCGAAGACTACTATCCAGTAGGCTTACAGGCCTACCGCTATCATGACCAGCTTTTCGGTCTGCCCGTTAAAGGCAGCACCATTACTTGCTTTTATAATAAGGCCTTATTCGATCAGTATGGAGTGGCCTACCCAAGCGCTGACTGGACTTGGGAAGAAATGCTGGAAAAAGCTCGCAAACTGACCGTAGATACCGACCAAGACGGCCTCTATGACGTCTACGGAGTCTCACCCTACGATATTGCAAATTACGTGTGGAGTGGCGGCGGAGATTTTCTCCGCATGGAAGAAGGGCGTTATGTATCAAACCTCGACGATCCCAAGGTGCGCGAGGCGGTACAATTTTACGTGGATCTTTTTTTTAAATACAAAGTCTCCCCTCCCAGACCCGGGGTAAGGAGTGACGCCCCGATGAGTACATTCACCTTTGAGGCCGGGCGGATCGCCATCGATATTTCTGGGCCATGGCGCATACCTCAATACCAGCATCTCGACCGCTTCGCCTGGGACACCGCGCTTTTTCCCAAGGGTCCCGAAGGGCGCAAGACCCGCTACGCCAGTATCGGCTTCTGTATTTGGAAGGGCAGCAAGCAACCCGAGTTGGCCTGGGACTTGGTCAAGCACATGGTCGGGCCGGAGGCCACAGCGGAGATGGCGAAACTAGGTAGCGATATGCCCCCGCAGCGCTCGGTTTCGCGCCGGGCCTTCGTGCGCGAGGATACGCCCTGGGCAGAGGAGACCTTTGTCGCATCAATGGACTACGATGTCCACCTTTTTGCCCAAGAGAAATGGTGGGAAGATCTCTATCGGCGGATGCTGGACGAGTTGGATGGAGCGCTGACCGGGCGTGAGTCGGTCGACGTAGCTCTGGCTCGGGCACATCGGGCGACCAACGACTATCTCGATAGGATTTACGTCGGCGAGGAGGCTTTATGAAGAATCAAGGGCGTGCGGCGGCGCTCTTTTTGCTGCCCAATTTGATCGGCTTTGCAATTTTCACCCTGGGTCCGGTCCTGGTGGCTGCCGGAATGAGCTTGTATCGCTACCAACTCGCCACGGGCACGCCCTCTTTCGTCGGTATGGCTAACTTTGCTGACCTACTGTGGTTCGACCGAATCGAAGGCGAGTGGAGGGCCCGGGACCCCTACTTCTGGCAGTACCTGGCTAATACGCTCTTCCTGATGCTTAATATCCCGTTGTCGATGGCGGGTTCGCTGCTTTTGGCCGTTTTGCTCAATCGCGAGCTGCCGGGGCGAATTTTCTTTCGGACCTTTTTCTTCATACCCCACTTGTGTAGCGGTATCGCCATCTACATGGTTTGGAAAATGCTGTTGACCTTCGAGCCAAATGTCGGGATCATCAACGGCTTTCTTTGGCAAGTCTATCACCTATTTGGTATAGAGGGAGCTGATGCGGTGGCGCTGCTGCCGGGGTGGTTGATCGACATAGACTGGGCTAAACCGGCGCTGATTGTCGTCTTTGTCTGGGCGAGTGCCGGCGGGTTCAGCATGATACTCTACCTGGCGGGTTTGCAGAATATTCCCCTAGAACTCTACGAAGCCGCTGATATCGACGGGGCAAACTGGTGGATGAAACTGCGCTATATCACCGTTCCCCAGTTGGCACCGACGTCCTTCTTCATTCTCGTCACTAGCGTCATTGGTGGTTTGCAAGGTGGTTTCGAAGCCGCCTATATCATGACGGGAGGGGGACCTGGGGGCTCTACTACTACTATTAGCTATTACATCTACACGCAGGCTTATGAGCAATTGGAAGTCGGATACGCGGCAACGATCTCGATGGTACTCTTCGCGCTAATCTTCGTCGCGACGCTGGTAAACTGGCGCTATGGCGGCCAGAAACTGGAAGCTGTCTGAGATATGGCGACGAAGTCTTTGCATTGGAACTGGCAGACGGCGGGAATCTACGCCCTGATGTCGCTTTTATTGGCGTTAATGACCATTCCGCTCGTGTGGACCGTGTTGACCTCTTTCAAATACAATGTCGACGTGACGCTGGGATGGATTCCGCCGCGGTGGACGTTGGGCAATTACTCCGGCGTAATGGAGGCATTCGCCTTTGTGCGCTACTATACCAATTCGCTACTGATCGCCAGTACCGTAACGGCCGTCCAAGTCTCGACCAGTGCGCTGGCGGCTTATGCCTTCGCACGGTTGAATTTCAGGGGGCGGGACGTGATCTTCCTCGGCTATCTGGCGACGATGATGATTCCGGCCGACGTACTGATGATTCCGCAATTTGTACTAATGAAGAAGATACCCGACTGGCTGAATTTTGTGTTCATTACAGATTTTTTCAGCGGTTTTCTCTATCTCGGCGATGCCTTTATCGGTCATCCCGTCGGCTTGGACAGTTATTTCGCACTCATCGTGCCGGGGTGCTTCAGTGCCTACGGCACATTCATGTTACGGCAATTCCTCCTCGGTGTATCACGAGAAATTGAAGAGGCGGCTTATATCGACGGCTGCTCGACCTGGGGGGTATTCTGGCATGTGGTGCTGCCCTTGGCTAAACCTGCCTTGGGTGCCCTGGCGATTTTTACCTTTCTGGGTAACTGGCGGTCCTTTGTCTGGCCGCTAATCATGACGGACTCGGATTCTATGATGATGTTGCCGGTCGGGCTGGCCAAGCTCTCGGACCTCTACAACAACGACTATGGGCTGATCTGCGCAGGGTCGGTATTGATGCTGATTCCGATGATCGTTGTGTTTGTACTGTGCCAGCGTTGGTTCATCAGCGGGATCCAACTAGGAGCGGTCAAGGGATGAAGAAGGGTGCGCAGAACAATTTAGTCCCGCAATGCTACCCCGTCTGCTGGATGAAGGACACTGACG
>JACLAC010001794.1_pt1 | contig 10625 bp, 8 predicted proteins | sample 8027881 | NCBI WGS metagenome assembly JACLAC01 (sample SAMN15725517, study PRJNA655200) | protist metagenome | isolation source: fluorescence activated cell sorting (FACS) single amplified genomes of... | place: Spain: Blaines Bay Microbial Observatory, Mediterranean Sea | collected 2016-01-19 | reverse complement strand
GTGTGTCAATAATATATGATTTTAATCATAATGCGGAGTATCATATGATATTATATATTATATCTCATATATATATATGATATATTATGCATATCATAATATAGTTTACTTATTATATATCATATGGTGCACGCCAGCAAGAAATATTTCAGGTAAATCGCCATAACTGAATAGGATGATCAACCAACATTATTAGTGATCGCTACTTCCTTGCTCATACAAAATATCATGAATGTAAAATGTTCTAAGGTAACATGTGATATATATGGTGATTTTGTTTTTTTCTGGTGTGACTATATTATAATACCAAGTAGAAATCATAGAAATATTACTTATACTATCACAAAATGCTTGTGTTATTAAAGGGCTCTCATCTAATAAACTGGCACATGGTACACATTTATACTGTACATACATATATATATATTATTGGACAGAGATAGACAGAGATAGATAGATAGATAAAGGTATTAACATTTGGTACGCGGAAAGATTTGATGCTTTATAAATTGGTGGAACACCATCAACGCGAATTAGATTTAATTAAAAACTTACAACAACAAGAGTACGTGCAAAGCAAGCACGTAATGGTTTTGTACCATCCGATAGAGTGAATAGTAGTAGTGCTGGTGGTAGTAATAAAACACAATATGTTTAAAAAAAAATATAAGAAGAGATTAAAATGATGGTTTGTGTATTCTAAATTACCTTTCAAGTATAACTTATTGTATTTTGATAGGGAAGAAAGGAATCAATGAGTATTATAGTATTCTAATATCCCATTCAAGTATAAATTATTATCATTCTGATAGCCTGAGGTAGATTTTTAAATGATGGCGTGATGTGTGGAGCATTTCCAAGTACGGTTTGGGACTATCAACAAGTGTACGGTTTTCACACTTGTTTTTAGGCCGTGCACACCATTATCTAGTGCTATTGTCATTGTACGGGTCAAAATTAGGGTATTGGCTTCGTTTTCGTTCGGGCACCTAGCAATTCGACCTTATTTTTCGGTTCCGAGCCGTCCGAGGTTTGTGTATCGTTCCTCGTGTATCAGCATATTTTAGAGTTTAGAGAGTACAACATGTAAATAGTATTATACTTGGATCGCAATATTTTGATAGCAGAAGAGAAGTAATTATATAATTTCGTGATTCGTGATGAATTATTTTACAACAACAAAAAAAACACAAAAGTTTTTTGATAAACGAAGAAAAATGAAAAGTGAAAAAACAAAATGATCAGAAAATGCAAAAGAAATTATTCTATTACCATTTTGATAATATTCTACATCTAAATACGATGAATGATTCACCTTTTAAACGATACACTACGATGATGATGGCGATAATAACGATGATGCAAATATCATTTGTATTAGCATCATCATCATCATTCACATCATCAAATATTCCACCATCATCCCCTTCTAGTAGTAGTATTACTTCTCAAACGAACCTTCGAACAAATACTGTATATATTAATAATAATAATAATAATCAAATCATATTGCCATCGATATATGGATCTCATCAAGTATTTAAACATTCAACATCACAAATATTATGGGGTATCGCCGAACCAGATGATGATATTAATATTAAATTATCTGATAATAGTTTTCATAATACAGTTAAATCAGACGCTAAAACAGGTAGATTTGAATTTTTATTACCATCACATCCACCAACACCAATATCATCATCAATTGATATTGTAATAACATCAACAAAAGATAGCGTTACATTGACTGATATTACGTTTGGGGAAGTATTATTATGCGGCGGACAAAGCAATATGGCTATATCCGTTCGAATGGCAATGAATGCATCATATGAAATTTCTAGATCTGATATACCTGAATTACGTATATTACAAGTTGCAAACTTAGATAGTTTTGGAAAACAAAGTATACCTTTAATAAATACCACTATGTCGATACCATGGTCAAAATCATCCCCGGATGTGATTCCAACATTTTCTGCTGTATGTTATTTTACTGGTAAAAAATTATTGCCACAATTACCAAAAGGTATGACATTGGGATTGGTTGAATCATGTTGGGGTGGTACAATTATTGAAACATGGATGTCACCGGAAGCATTAAAAGTTTGCAATGCGAATGATGAGACTAATAATAATAATAATAATAAAAAATATATTCAAGAATATGAAAAACGACAATTTATTATTGAAACCAATCCAAATTTACCATATGATATGAAAAAAGCATATCATTTAGGTGGCCCACATACATCATCAGCATTATATAATTCTATGATTTATCCATTGTTTGATTTAGAAATTACTGGAATTCTATTTTATCAAGCAGAAAGTAATGTTGATCCTGCACCAGCTGCATTTAAATATAAATGTAAATTTAAATCATTAATCAATAGTTGGCGAAGTAGTTTTAATAATAACAATAACAATATTAAGAACAACAACAACATAGTAATGGCTAAGAAAAACAACGATAATATTGGGTTTGTATATGTACAAATAAGCGATTGGCCATATGATGGTGATTTAATATCGGATATGCGATATGCACAAGAAGTTGGATTGACATTACCAAATGTAGCACAAGTCGTCGCTGCTGATATTGGTGATGTTGCATCACCTAATAATAATATCCATCCAGATAATAAACAAGAGGTTGGAAGACGTGCAGCAGTTGCTGCATTAAGTGTTATATTTAAACATGAAAATATTATACATGAAGGCCCAAGACATGTACATGTAGAAGCCGTGAGGTGGGATCCATCTTGGGGAAATTTTCATTCGAATACGGGAATGTATGGCTATTGTAATTATACAACCATTGTACGCTGTGTTGGAATACAAATATCATTTAATCAAGAAGTATACAGTAGAGACTTGTTAAACAATGAAATGCGTAGTGGATTTGAAATTTGGTGTGGTAATTTATGGCAACCGGTTATGATGACTGGATTGATCAATTCCACAACAATTCAATTGAATCTAACAATGGATAGTAGTTTTCCAGCGGAATTGCGATATGGTTTTGGAATGTATCCATATATGCATTTGTACAATAGCAATGAATTTCCAGCACCAGCATTTAATGTAACAATTCCTGATATGTATGTTTGATATGCGCATACTATTATATATATGCTTACGAGATCACGAAAAATACTTATATTATATATTAATATATATTTCTATACAAGCCTGGCAAGGACATTTTTAAAAAGAAAAAAATCAAAAGAAAAATTTGCTGTGTGTTTTTAATAATATAAAAATTTGTATTGTATGATACCCCGTCGTGAAAAAAATATGATATGCTTGTACACACAATAAATAATAAAATATCATATGATACCCACACGAATACGTACGTCGTAATTAATATTATTTTACTTCGTGTAAAATACACGAGAAGTAATAAAAATAATGTATATCATACCCCGGATTTCGTACAGGAGATCGTAATATTGTGTATTTTTATTTTTTAAAAAAATTTTGTAGTTCTCGCACGTTCTGACCAACGCACTGAGTCATATTGCCATTTATCTTCTCACCATTTTTAAATTAATACATATAATTGTGAGATAGATATTAATATTGGCTCAGTCACTGTATTCTTTTGAGAGTAGGAATTGTCATGGGTAGGAATAAAAAATTAAAATACGCGTACATTATTATTATCATATTTATATCATATGTGCTAAAGCTGTGTTGGTAAAAGTGTATAGTTTGTTCAGTGAGTAGTTGATTTTTCCCGTTGGATTTTCTTTCATAGTGTAAAACGTATTCAAGTACAACAGCTTCCAATATATTAATATTCCAATTTCGACTTCTGTCACATTTTGCAAAAAGGCAAAGAATATATATATATTGTATTAAAGTGAATGAATGAATGAATGAATGAATGATGTCACCAGCCAGTGTGTAAGATCGTATGTACTGTGGTATATTTCTTCAACATATAATATATATATATATCTTGTACACAATTGGAATAAATCATATAATACATATTCGAAATAATATTTGCGTGTAGATACAGTAGATATAATTAATATCAAACAATGGGTGGTGGTACATCGAAAAACAGATTGCGAAATGAATTTAATAGAACATTACAAGTACCAGTAGAATATTTTAATTATGATACAAAAACAATTATTGGTATGTCAGGTGAAGGTCAAAATATCAATCCAGAAATGTATATTGGTAAAAAACGTGGAGAAGAACTAGTATGTGTAATAAAAGATTCACACCGTGTACATATTATGGAACATTGTTATTAAAAAGAGAGTTTTTTGTGCTGTTGTTTTTTCACAATCAAATTGTGTGTTTGCATTCGTAAAAAAAAATTACGTAAAATACGTGCATCGCATATATATTAATATAATTAACGATGGATATATTTTTTTATTATGCTATTTTACGAATATAAAATATAGATGTACACAGGAAAGACACATAGACACAACACACACACACGTCTTTTTTATAATTTACTTTTAATTTGTTTTGCGTTGTTAATATCCGATTCACCATCTTTACTTCCTAATACTTCCGGTGAATCACGATCACTATTTGGATCCATCATGACTAATGCACCTTATAATTTTCCCTCCCCAGCATGTGATACAATATATTGCATTTGTTCAATAACAGCACCTTCGGCATGAGGGGCACCAGCTGGTATGATGACTTTATCACCTGCTTCCACTTGTAATTTTTCTCCATCACCGGTTAAAAAATATGTCTTTCCTGCTAAAGCATATGTTACAATATCGACAGGATGATAATGAAAAGGTAATTCGTTTTCAGTGACTGGTGATGTTAAAGGCCTTGATTTAAATCCATTTTTTATGACATCTGCTTCTACATCTTCTTTTGTATTAAAGAAATGTTTCACTACTCTTACTTTTGGCATTTCATTGTTGTTGTTGGTATTATTGTTACTTTCCGCCATTGCTTAGTAGTAGTAGTACAATCCTAAATTATAATTATAATTATAAATTGCTTTATTATATTGGCTATAATCTTAAAATGATAATAATGCCGCGTTATTATATAAATATTTTATATATATATATATACTACTATAGTCGTCTATCGATAGATAAAACTTCTTTTGCTATAATACTAAAATGATAATACGCCTCGCTTATATATATATACTTATATTGGTGGATACAACTCTCTTCCTTTTGGTAAAATTTCTATTTCATCTCTCTATGGATATGTATTTTTGTGGGCAATGCGCGTTTGGATATATCTAATATATATGGTGCTTTGTGCCAGGTTTGACTGACTTTTTTTGCTTGTTGACTTTTTCAACATTTTATCAGAGAGAAATGTGCAAATAATGTCTGTCGGAAAATTTGAGTTGACACAAGTCAATGCTTGGCATGTGGCGTGCTGAACATCCTGAAATGTGTTTGTGTGTGCGTGTGGTGTGGTGTGAAACATCTTTTATTATTAGGGAAGTAGTATTTAAAAAAATTTTAAAAATCAAATTACTCTGGAGACAATCAATTATATTAAACACACATTTAAAATTTTTTCTTATTATTTTGAAAATCAGAAAAAACTTTATTTTTCTATTTGAGTATATTTTGCAAAATCACCATTGTACCATGTATATAAGATAAACAAACCTGGTAATACAACTGCTGGAATGTATCGGAATCGTCCAGGGGCATGTTCAATTACACTGATTTTACCATTTAATAATGGCAATGGTTTGTAATATGTAAATGTCCAACTTGTAACAAGGGATTTTCCAAATTTAAATAACAAACTTAAATAACAAAATTGTGTTTGAACAAAGTTAATATACAACCAAATTAAACCATAACCAACTCGATGTATTCCATCGGTTGCTTGTAATACACCGACCATAATACCCGCAGATGTTTTATTATTTAAACCTTTCATCCCAGCAATTCTTTCAAGACCTCCAAATGGTTTCATTAACCAATGCGGAAATGCACCCATCATATCCATCACTGTAATCGCAAACACAAACGTACGAATATATTTAGCACATAATTGATTTTTCTTTTCATCATTTTGAATATAATTATAAAAAAATAATGTTGTTGTAATGACAGTTGTTATGGCAAATATAGGATAAATTTTATTTAAATGTGCTTTCTTTGATAATGCAGTTGGCATTTTTTTTCTCTCTCTATCTCTCCCCGCCTTTTGCTTCGTAATGGTTGTTACTTTTGTAAATGTATATATATGTTCTTTTTGATATTTTCTTCATTATACAAGATGTATGTTATATTATAGATTAATTAGTTTTTATTTTATATTGGATTTTTCATATTTATTTGTTCTTCAACAGAGAGAACTTCAGAACTTCAGTCGTCTTTTGTACTTAATCCAGTTATACGTATACTAGGAGGGGTTAGCTCTACCTAGCTATTTCGCTATTTCCCCTCAAAAATAAAAAAATACGAATTGAAAGTTTTTAAGGGGATTTTGTTGTTGTCCATACTACTGTAGAAAAAAGTAAATAAAAAACAAATTTAAAATTACAGTAACGTAAACGCTTTTTGCTGATGTGCTCTGCCAGGTCTGCGCTCTGCTTTTATAATAAAAATAATATGTGACACACGCCCTGTGGTCTGGGTGGTGGTGCTTTTTTATTTTTTATTATTCGTACAAAACAAACGCCCTTTCTTTTTCTTCTCTTACTTCTTCTCTTCTTTATCTTGCAAACCACTTAATTGTTTCTTTACCAATTCATAATACAAACCATTTGTCTTACTAAGCAATTGATTATGTGCGGAGTTGCCATCCCCATCACCACTTGCTTTTTCAACAATTGCACCATCATGCATTACCATAATTGTATGCGCATTTTTAATCGTACTCAAGCGATGTGCAATCACAATTGTGGTCCGGTTTAACATTAATTGATCTAATGCATCTTGAACAACACCTTCCGATTCCGCGTCCAATGCCGATGTAGCTTCATCTAACAATAAAATCAATGGATTCATTAATATTGCTCGTGCTATTGCTACTCTTTGTTTTTGCCTACCGCTAAGCTGTACACCACGCTCACCTACTAAGGTATCATATCCTTCTGGAAAACCGGTAATAAATTTATGTGCATTTGCTTTCTTAGCAACTTCAATTAATTCTAACATCGGTACATCACGATCAATACCGTATAAAATATTTTCTCGAATAGACGTTGCAAATAATATCGGCTCTTGCGAAACTAATGATATATTTGAATGTAAAAACCCATGGTCTAATGAATTTATATCGAATGAGGATATTTTAATCGATCCATTTGTAGGTAAATAAAATCGTTCAATCAATTGAATGATTGTACTTTTTCCAGCACCACTTTGACCACAAATTGCAACATTTTCTCCTTCTTTTACTTTAAATGAAACATTGTTCAAAACATTGATATCTCTTCTGGAAGGGTATGAAAAATTGACATTTGTAAATGTTATTTCTCCTTTGATTGTTTCTTCATCACTACTACTATCAACATGATAGGATTTATTAATAGATTTTTCTTCCTTATGATCTTTTTCCTCGACAACAATATCACTAGCTTTATTAATGATATTAGGAATTCGTCCACCACTATTTGGATATGAATTGATTTCCGGTTCCAAATCTAAAATTTCAAATAATCTATCCGAACTACCAACAGCAGTCATCAATTGACCAAACACACTTGTTAATGCACCAAGCGCGGAGGCAATAAAAATAGTATACAATAAAAACGATATTAATGTACCAGGTTTCATTTCTCCACGTATTACTAAGGTTCCACCATACCATAAAACAGTTGTTATTGCTGTATATGATAAAAGTCCCATTGCACCAGCAAAGGAACCATAAACAAATGCCCGTGCTCTACCTTGTTTGAAGGAATCCATAATTGCATTGCTATATCTACCATGTTCCATATTTTCACGTCCGAAACTTCTTACGGTTCTCATATTTCCAATTACTTCCGTTGCAATCTCACCTGCTTTTGCAAGTGATTCTTGGTATTTTTTACCAATTTTTTTCAAATATCTACCATAACAAATAGCAAATCCCATGACAACAGGAACAACGGTAAACATTAATCCAGTCAATTTTGGTGAAATTAAAAATATAATTACAAGGCCAATCATCCCTTGTCCTGTAAATCGTAATGCCATTGATATATTCACCGTCACTGCGTTTTGTACAACATTTGTATCTGATGCAAGTCGATTTACTAATTCACCAGATTGAATTTTATCAAAAAATGAAATATCATGATGTGCTATTTTATCAAATAATTGTTTTCTAAATCTTGCAACTAATCTTTCCCCGGCTAGTGTATAAAGCCATCAAGAAAGTAAAAAATGCCATAATAATTACCCATATAATTAACGAGATAACTATATTTGATAATTCTTTTTCACCTTGTTCAATAGATTTACTTTGTGCTAATAAATTAATCAGTTGACCAAATAATGCTGGTATAATTAATGTTGCAATGTTTGCAAATACAAGGGCTATAGTACCAACAAGTAATAAATATTTTTCTGGTTTTGCTAACATCAATAACCGTTCAATGGATGATGAATCTTCTTTCTCGTCATCTTTATTTTTCTCACTTTCACTTGTTGTCATGTTACCACTTTCTACATCATCAAATGTAGTAGTTGATATTTTTTTATCCAATGTTTCTACAACTTTCCTCATTTTCCATGACATACGTAGTTGATAAAAACCAAAAATCAAACTACAAATAAAAATAGCTGTTCTATAACCATTCCACCAACTTGTTGATACAACAATACTTTTAATGATTAATAAAATTATTGCTACTGTATGAACAGTGAAAACTATTGGCATCCAAAGGCCTAAGAAAAAACCAAATACGGCAGTTAAAAGAGCACGAAATAAACATATAAATGATATATCAATACCACTAGTAGTAATATTATATCCACTAAGAAATTCTTGGTTTACAAAGTTGTTTAAATTTTGATCATATTCTGCATATAATAAAGCAGTTGGTATCAATATATCTAACGTTGCATAGAAGATAATAGCACATATACGAAATAATGTTGGTCCAGGTTTATTTATTTTGTTTGGTTTTATTTTTTTCCCATCAATTTTCTTATCATCCATTTGTTGTATTTATTCACGTAAATAATAATACAATTGGTATATACCACAGACACACACACCGCACAAACACAGAAACTAATTTGTTGTTGTTCTAAAAAATATTTATTAATTACCTAATATATATTGAAATTAATATATATAAAATGTCTTGATCACATGACATTATTGGCTTTCTTCAATCACTCTTCTTTATTGTATTATTTATACAATTTAAAGTAAATTAAATGGTCTCAGAAAATTGATTGTTGAATTTATTGAAGAAATCGAAGTTCTTCTGAATTCTGAAGAACAGGATGATGATAGGCAAATCGTGATATTATCTTACCAGGTACAGTACAGAAACCGGTGGTACAGTACAGATACACTGCTCGATACTCGCAATTGCGTATCCGCGTATCCGGGACTACATCAAGAATCACAAGAAAAGATGATTATTCCTATTGGAAAAGTTGAGAGAGAATAAAAAAATATATATATTTTTAGTTATAATCGAACATATTTACATGTAGAATACAATATACAAGATAGAACCAAGAAAATATTTTATCATATATATATATATATATATCGAACAGAACTAGTTTACAGTATATATACACACATATTACCAAGAAATAAAACACACGTAGATACATATATACAATATGTCGTTGCCATTAGCAACCAGACAAACAAATGAATTATTATTTGTAGGATTTAACCAAGATAGTGGATGTTTTGCATGCGGGACAGATACAGGTTTTAGAATATATAATTGTGATCCATTTAAAGAAATGTTTCGTAGGCATTTCACTAGAGGTGGGATAGGAATTGTAGAGATGCTATTTAGATGTAACATTCTAGCACTAGTTGGTGGCGGGCAGCAACCACGCTACCCACCAAATAAAGTGATGATCTGGGATGATCATCAAAATCGTTGTGCAGGGGAATTAACCTTTCGTAGTCAAGTAAAGGCCGTTAAATTAAGGCGTGATAAAGTTGTAGTTGTATTGGAAAAAAAGATATATGTTTATAATTTTGAGGATCTTCAATTGGTCGATCATATCGAAACGACATGGAACCCGAGAGGATTATGCGCCTTTTGCCCAAATGCAAATAATACCGTATTAGCATGCCCTGGACTTAAACCTGGCCATGTTAAAGTTGAATTATATGATATGAACAAAAATATAGTAATACCAGCACATGAATCTGATTTAGCATGTCTTGCATTGAATCAAGATGGTTCAAGGCTTGCGACTGCATCTGATAAAGGGACCTTGATTCGAGTTTTTGATACTCAAACACGGCAATTGTTGCAAGAATTGAGGCGTGGAATGACACGTGCTGATGTTTTATGCATAGCATTTCATCCATTTTCCAATTTCATTGCATGTAGTAGCGATCAAGGAACTATCCATGTATTTGCATTGGATCCAAAAATTAGTGGTGTTGGTGGTAATAATAATAATAATAATAACAACAATAATAACAAAAATAGTAATAAA
>JACLAC010017424.1_pt1 | contig 10626 bp, 6 predicted proteins | sample 8027881 | NCBI WGS metagenome assembly JACLAC01 (sample SAMN15725517, study PRJNA655200) | protist metagenome | isolation source: fluorescence activated cell sorting (FACS) single amplified genomes of... | place: Spain: Blaines Bay Microbial Observatory, Mediterranean Sea | collected 2016-01-19 | reverse complement strand
AGACTAACTTCCCGCTCTCCTGCCGCTTGCGACCCCTGTTCCCACCACAACAACAACAGCAACAGCAAACTGGAAGAAGAAGCAGGAGCAACAATACCGCCCCTGCCAAAATTATTTTGAGTAATTTGTCTTTATCGTCTGGGAAGTCCTCGAAAAGATCTTCTATCCACTTTAGTATGGCATTCTTTTCCTTCTCCTGCTGGCCATCTATTTTTGGTCCCAATTTCTGTCCAGGTGCACCTTGGCTGCGGGTATCACCAGATTCGTCAGCCTCAGGAGAGGGGCCCATCCCCGGACTATCTCCGGTCTCGTTCGCCTTGTTCTGAAGAGCAATGAGCATATTTCTCCAAATACCTACTCTGTGACTGAACTCGTCGTCGGCAGCTTCCTGGACCGGCGGGCACCCGCTCAAAGCATCCGTAGCTTCATTTATTACCCGGGGACGATCGCTTTCAATTTTCCCCTCATAAAACGACCGGACAATCTCAACGCAACTCTGAAAAGCCTTCCTGTCCTGAGGCAATATCTCCCGCAGATCAACTTCCGCGTCCTTCAGCTCCCCATTTTCAAGTTTTTTTTCTCCAAGTTTTACGGTATTTTCTAGGTCGTGAAGTGCCTTTTTCTTCCAATCTGCCAAGAAAAGGACTTCACCAAGTCCCTTCAAGGTCTGCGTTTCGAGACTCAACTCAACCGGAAGACGCTCAGCCTCGTCCGTGTCGGCCAGCTGAGCACTAAAGAATGCGTCCGTTTGACAACGGCCGATGACAAGGGATTTCGTCTCAGACTTAGCAGCTGCCTCTCCCAAATTTCCTGGAGTCTGACTCCCTTCTTGGTTTGATCCGTCATCTTTCTGTGAGTCTGTCTGCGGGGGAACCTCTATTGAATCTTTATCGTTTTTATCATTTTCTTCCTCCTGCTGATCATCCAATCCTGGGTTGATTTTCGGTCCAGATTCATCCTGTTGGAGCTCCGGACCCTTGACAGCTTCGTCAACCACCGGTTCGGCAGCGGCTTCCCCCTTTGATTTGTGACGAAGTAAGAACTTTTTCCGAAGATCAGTAAATATCTCTTTCCAAACACCAACCCTACGACTAAACTCGCTCCCGCCAGACTACTCGGAAGTGAATGTGAATGTCCGAACCATTGTGAATGTCCGAATCGGACTTTTCGATATTCCTAGACAAAGTTAAACGCTTCAGAACTGCCTGGAATGGAACGAGCTGTGCGAGCACGCCACACGACTCACCACCGACATACCGGAACCGGGAGGCTTCACGACTAAGCTGTTCTCGCACACAGTAAGTAGGATAAACTGCCGCTTTACCGACCTTTCCGATCGCTGGCTTTACCGACCCTACCTTTTTCTTTCTCTTCTAAGCTTGTTGCTTTTGTGCTTATTTGTTTGTTTTGATTCTTACCTTTTGGATATTCTCGTCTTCTGGTACTGTCTCTGTGACAGCGGAGCCCTTCTCGTTGTCAGACATCCCCACCCTCACGTTGGATGTACCGCCATTGTCTATCTGATTGCCTAGTGATTCTGAATGTGATCCACTTATTTTGGCGACAAACGGTGCACTGTCGACGTCAGAGGTGGCAGCACGGTATTGCATCTGGAGGTATATGTTAGTTTTCTCCGGGTCTTTGCCGTCAAGGATCTTCTTCGGGTCGATGTCGATCGTCTCCCCGGACAGAATCATGCTCTCTGCGAGAGTGATGGCCTTCTTGAGCCAGGCCGCTTGTTTCTCGCGGTTCTCTTCACTCTGGTCCGGAGCCTTGGTTCCTTTTGGCCAGAGCTTGTCGACCTCCAATTCGTCTCCCTGGTACAGCCCCTGGCCGTATTTGGTCTTATCCATCGTCGCCATGAAAATAGCGTGCAGATAACGGAAAGGAGGCCTCCTCAGATACTTCTCGACCATCTTGGGTTTCGAGAAAAGCTGCCCGTACATCCCCGCGGTCTCTTCCCAGTAGTCCGCCCCCTGCGTATTGGCTGCTGACGCGGTCTCAACCTGTGGATTGTTCAAGTGAGTGTCCACATCAGCAAGATTCTTAATGATTATTCAACATAGCTCGGACAATCTGAGGTCTAGTTATATATGTAATATATTTGTTTATGTATGCGACAAGAACAATAAGAGAAATGATACTCATACTAAGAGCTCCTAGAACAAAAACTGATAGAAGGAATCATATAGATCTATATATCTCGAAGACTGAACCATTGCAAATGACAACGCGAGAATGCTTCGGGCGAAACTGAAGATAGCTGAAACTTGGACCAACGTCTGGAAAAGAGAACGAAATACGAAATAGAACACACTGCTGCTCTGAGAAATCCTCACCTTGTGCTCCGAGAACTCCTTCTGAGATAGTTTTGGATGATACAATTTGCGAGTCGACTTCAAAACGGAGTCTGACCAAATCAGTGTCACTTGATGGAAACTTCCAGGCTTGCAAGCCCGAACATTTGTAATTGTGCACAGAAATCGACATTCCTTGGAGACAAATTACAAGATGCATGAAGAAGACTGTGTGAACCCCCCCTGTTCCGACGCGATGGGGGATGATGCTAGAACACAGGAGTTGAACTTTCCGGCGACGCCATGCGTAATATTGCAAAATGCTTTGTTGGATTCGTTTCTTTTTATGAGAATCTTCAGAATCATCACGTTGGTCAGGAGGTCGCAGGATGGTTGAACGGAGTGCGAGACGATTTTCGAGGCCGTCGCAGTTCATGGATTTCCGATTGACCGAAAGACGAGAGAGATGCCCTGAAATAAGGGGGACCATGAACGTGACAGCGTTTCTGTTGCGGGGGGCCCGCAACAGCGATCGAGGACAACGGGATCCCCACCCCGACGGCCCCTGACATCTCACCGGGGCTTCTGTGGCAGGCTGTCCCTGCGCGCCTGCCCGGTGGATGCCTGCCTGGGACCGACAGAAATTTGGTTGTTGACATCCCCTAATCCCCTCGGCGATCAGGGGCGCGTCTCCCGCTGTCCCCTCGCCCAGGTCGTTGATCCCTTTGCTGCGCTGAATGGCCATTCACGCTCGTTGACCAGCTGACCCACTCACCAAGGCAGTTTTCGAGAAGCTTTTGTTAGTCCAACCGAAAAACGTGCAACTATGGACGTCTCAACAAACCTAACAGTTCATCTTCGTCCAGAAATTCCAAAAGCAAAGCTATCATTCCTCGGAGATCACGTCAAATAGCACTTCAACCTGCATACAAAACGAAATTCTACTGACTTACCAAAACCTTCGCAACATGGGCTTTATTGTTCTCTTTCTTCTCAGAGTCAATTATGAGTATGGCGGCTTCCGCCTGCGCCTGGAGGTAAAGATGAGTTGTCCTCGAAGCCTTCGCCTGGAGGTAAACACCGTAAAGATCAGGAATCCCTGGCTTTTCGTGAGGCTGATAAGCCAAGATATCGTCTGCATTAATCCCTGTCTTCTTCCCAGTGACCGCTTCGGCGAGCGCATTAGCCTTCTGAATCCAAAGTTTCCTGTTATCCCTATTCTGCTCACAACACTCTCCGACGCCGTCGGCTATTCGGATTCCTGTGAATTTCTCACTAGTCTCGTCCAGCCAGCCCTCTTCGAACAGACCGTCCCCATAACCGGTCGCGTCCATTGTTGCTTTGAAGATCTCCACCAAGAATCTGAACCGGGGGTTAGGAAGTTCTAAAAAATGATCCAGACGCCACCGCTCCGATTCATCAACAACAAGCTCCCGGATTTTTGTGTAAAGCTCCACTGTCTTGGCAATCTTCGCCTTCAAATCAGCAGCTGCATCCTGAGTCTGAACAAATTTCGTTTTTCCTCGAGAACGAAGTCTACAAATGATAGACCCAGATTCCATACGTGCACAGACCGAGTTTTCTATGCGACTGACCCATCTGGAAACGCAACTGCAAGTTAAACAGTCCATCGTCGAGACGAACTTTTCGAAATTCTCTTCCTCACGGAAGATTGAACCTCCTTACCTCGTCTTTGCCTTTTTTTGCCCGTTGTCTCCTTACCTGTTCGTCGTCAGCTTGCACCTCCAGCAAAGCAGGTGGCTTCGCCTGAGATAAAGATTCCTTCTTCACGGAATTCTCCTTGCCAGCCTCTTCCATCTTGGTGGCCAAGTTCCTGTCCAGGTTCCCGCTCTTCTTTTGGGGACCTCCGTACATCCAGAAGAGAAGTGCAGTGGAGCAGAGAACACACATGCCAGCAAGCGCCCCCGGGAGAATGTACGGGCGGTAAGGGGAGGGCTTCGGATACAGCGGACGATAGTCGGAACGGGGGGCTGTCGATTTGAACTTCGCAGACTTCATATGATCCGGATCTCGGAGAGAATCGGCACGTTTGCCATCCACAGGATGGGCGCCATCAGAGGAGTCGAAATCACCAGAGGAGTCGAAATCACCAGAGGAGTCGAAATCATCAGAGGAGTCGAAATCATCAGAGCTCGAATCCAAGCGGGTCGTCACCAGAGCATCTAGGACGCGATCATCTTCATCATCTGGCCCTCCCGGGGAAATGTCCAGCCGATAGTCGTCATTGTGGGGCTGAAAGCCTCCGCGATCGTAGAGATCCACAAGATTGTCACGGATGCGTGCCATTTCCGAGTCACGCGTCGCATCGTCGCCACGTTGCATCAATTTGCGTTGCTCTGGATAATTTGCCATGTTGTACTTAAGTTCCAAAATTTAAAGACTAGCCGATTTATGTATTATTATGTATTGTAGGTATAGGAGATAGATTTATGATTATCGTCGTAGAATAGAGATTGTTGAGAGACTGTTGTCAAGTGGTTTGCGAAAATAAGATTGCAATGTAAAGATTTTGCGAAAAGTCGTCGGTTGTTCAAGATAAAACAAGAACTAGAAGGATTGAGTCACGCGAAGTGATTCCTTGAAAGATTTTTCAGCTGCGAGAAAGGTTTTTTTGTCGAGATGTTGTCATTGGATGCCAAACTGTCCAGTCGATGGAACATTTGCGCCACATTATTAGCCTATACGAAGTTGAGAATACTTTAACTTTGCGAGGACAACAGATTTCCCTAACTTTTTCTCTAGTAGTCCAACTTCAGGTCCCGTCTAAGACTGCAGTATGAACCTCCCTCCTTTCCAATGAGTATGATGAGATTCCTAGTTTTAAGTATGATTATCCATGTTCCGTTGATTTCACTGGGCTAATTTTCTCCAGAGACCAATGAACGCTCGTAATGTTGTTCGCCCGATTTGCAAGTGAACAACATAATTCCACGCATTCATCGCAAAACAGACGCAACTCCCTTTCGTTATTCATATTCCCCACTTTTTCTCCAATGGTACTCACCGGAAGAACCAACATTATTTCTCGCTCATCTCCACATCACAGCACATCTCAGTAGCGTATCACGACTGATCAACTCCGAAAGTGCCAGCGGCAGAACCTACATGAAACCACAGTCAGTGTCCTTGATTCTGAAGCGATACACTATTCGGGTCATGCACATTGTACAATTGATTACACCCCGAATACTGTTTCAGTACTTTCAGTATCACAGTGCTCGGTTATTACGATAACAGAGTGATAATATAGTTAAAACAATTTCTTTTCACATCAATGCATCTCGTGTTTCTCTGGTTGTTTTCAAGACTTTGTTTTTTTGTGCCTTCCTTCTTTTTTTGAATGCTATAATAATGAAACTTACTTTCTTGTATTTAATAGAATGCCTGAACTACCGTAACCTTAAGAAAAAAAAATATGACTTGGATTTGTACATAAAGTTAAAGAACAAAAGTAAGAATAGTAATACTGCCAATAGTAATACGACCATGGAACAACAACACGCACGTCATACAAAAGCTTATCTCAATAGGAACTACATATTGCCGGAACTAATATATTCAAAGATCTTAGCCTACATCATGATTAAAGGATATTACATTTACAAATCCATTTAGAAAGGAAATTCTACAAAACGATACTTATCCATAGTATTATACAATCCTCAATTATATTTTCACAAACGATCCAGCGAGAAATTAGTACATTTAACACAATGGCGATTTGCAAACTACGAAATTTCCTATTTGCGCTTGCGGAGATATCTACATAAGTATCCATTTCACCGATCAATTGTTCTTTTTTTGCTATAGTCTTAGAATAAAAACGGACTTCAAAATAAACGGACTTCAAAACAGACGGATGCTATCAAAAATATATTGCTTCAACCTTCATGTATATTGCTTCAACCTTCATGTGACGATGCATATGAGACAAAACAGATCAAATAAGTAAATAGTGGACGATGATAGTATTATAATCAGATCTTTCCATAGTAATAAACAGTTCAGAAATCTTTCCACAGTCTAGTAAATATAGGATTGATACGATTGACTAGATAGATTATCATTAAATGAGGAATACTACTGATAGATAATATTAACTGATATAGATACAATAAGTGAAATATACTGATAGAGACAAATAGACTGATGTAAAAAACTTTAAGAATCGATGATAGAGACAAAATCAAACGTAGTACGGAATAGAACGTTAATGGTGCTGCTTGCCAATTATGATATTATATATCTCCATGCTGATCCGAGTTATCTAGGTTTTCAATATTATTTGATGTCTTTCACGGTCACCTAATACTAAATATTTCATGATTATGATACGATCTTACTCCCGTTTGGATATATTTGATATGTAGATATGTGATATGCACATATATTAATATTATTTTCAAGATTGGTAATATTATATAGATTCGATAGTAGCAAGTATGATAAAATTTATAGTTATGACTTTAAGTGATTGCGATTCTCATTGTACCCAACCCTACCCAATAATTATTACGGAACTGCCTTCTAAAAACACCCACACTGATTCAGATATTATAATTATTTGAAAACAATCATCATATTAATAATGACATTATATATGGTAGTTGCAGTATATTATCGTTGTATTATCGTTGTATAAACAATTTTCGCGAAAAAAATTTTCGCGATTTTTGCAAAAGAATCCCGCGCAAATTGTCCCCGAAGGAAGTTGTTGTTTATTTAAAACAGATGAAGTATTATTTAAAGCAAATTGTCCCCGAAGGAAGTTGTTGTTTATGTTTATACAGATGTAGTAATACAGATGTAGTATTGAAAAGACAAGAATGTAGTATTAGTATTAGTAGTACCGACTCAGTATTAGTAATACCGACTAGGGAATTGGAATAATTAATGTTCTTTCTCCCACATTTATTTCTCCCAATCCATCCCGGCCCGGCTTCTCGATTAGTAGTCGCCTTTTTAATTATAGTACAGTACCACTGAGTAGTCGCTCGCCTTTTAGAATACCCGACTATGTAATGGCCGCCTTTTGTAGTAAGTAGTAGTCGCAGTGTCGTGTTAGCCGCCTTTTGTAGTAGTAGTAGTCGCAGTGTCGTATTAGCCGCCTCTTGTAGCAGTTAGTATAATTAGCGGGAAGATCCTCCTCACAGCATCCAACAAAATTAATATGATTATCTAATCCATTGTTATTAAATATTATCAGCATATGATTATAATGTTAAATTCTGTTATGTGTTCTCTTGGAGAACTAATGTACATTACTCTTGATACTAGGACAACGAGCACAATCATGTTCTGTGTATAGGACCTTCCCCACATTGCAATGCAACCGACCACATTACACGAATGGAACCAACTAGATAGTTCCATCAATGTCATATTTAATTATTATAGGTAGCATATTACGCTTTTTTGAATGAATATATCGAGCAGAGTCATTGCAATGTATAAGGATTTCCCTATGTAATAGTACTCGGACTCCTATATCCTAGTATCATATTATACGCAGTTTTGCATAATAATACTGTTGTTGCCCATAATTTGATAGTCTCCCCCACAATGATTATGATATCAGAATCTTCCCCATAAATTTAGTAATCATCGAGTCTGCTGGAAGAGCCTAAACCGAGACTCATATAACTGCAGATACTATTTCGTACTCACCAATGGATATTAAATTGTATTGCTATTATTATGTAGTGCCTACGACTATGTGAATATGGTACCATTAGCTAATATGGTGCTACTACTACTACCGGCTAAGTCCTCCTCGGCTTAGGTACTACCTCCCCGGCGTAGGTACTACGGAATCTGCATTCTTCACTGTTCCTGGCAGCGGAAAATTCTCGATTGCGCGACCGGACGCTTCTTGATTGCGCGACGTTGACCTCTTGGTCGCGTAATTTTTGCTCTTACTACTACTACCGCCACCGGCATAATTATTGCTACTGAACGTAAAACTTCCTTGCTTACCTAGACCACTTCCGTTCTTACTCAGAAGATTACTACTGCTACTACTGCTTCCCGGGTTCAATGTCGCGTACTTATTAGTATTACCATTACCGTAGCTACTACTACTACTGTTGGTCATACTATTAATGTTATTACTACTACCCATAATATTGTTGATACCCATATTGACATTATTCTTGCGGTCCCTATGCTTCCGATCATTGTTCCTCCGCACCAACGACTCCTTCACAGCGTTCGCAGCCGACGAGGCTCCCACTAAGCGACGGAGGTTGTCTGCTGGGCGCAGCTGACGGCTTTGAGATAACATCCGCTCCTCCGAAATGTCGGGGATCCTGGTAGTACTACTATTAGTATTATTAGTGTCTCGATCACGAGAATTCCTACTCCTAGTACTTACGTCACGACTAGTACTGATCTTGTTGTTGTGAGTAGTACTACTGCTACTACCACTACTACCGGTGCGATTAATATTATTGTTGCTACTACCGTTGCGGTTGCTCCTGTTTCTCAGACTTCTCGGATTATGATTATCATCCGAAATCTCCGACCCACCCTCTTCGCCGGAAGAGAGATCATCGTCAAGATCATCGTGACTACCCGACGACAATATCGTTGATTCCAGCGGATCGTCCTCGTCCGAATCGATAATGTTACTGTTCTGGCGGGCGAAGATTTCCATGCCGTTGTCATGATTGTCGACATTTTCACGATCTAAATTTTCATGGGGTCGACGGCGACGACGACGCCTGACATTATTGTTATCATAATCTTGAGTCTCGTTCATATGATTATCGAGCTTTGCAGTAGTAGGGCCGCGCGGCTTCGTGGTAGTGGACTTAGTAGTAGAGTTAGTAGTAGACTTAGTAGTAGAGTTAGTAGTAGAGTTAGTTGTAGTCTTGCTGTTCTTCCTCTCAAAATTGTTGTTTCTGGAACGCGAGGAGGACCTGCGTCGTCCAGGAGCTCCAGGAGGACCTCCTCGCTCCTTCGTGCGACGGTGGTTCCCAGATCTTCGCCTCTCTTGTGCTTGATTTCTGCGGTTCCTAGACATTGAATCCGAACGATACCCCCCATCATGATCATCATCGTCGGAATGCTCATCACTTTTGTCCAAGTAGTCGTCCGTCCGATAATTGTTATCACGAGATCTATCATCGTTGTCTCGAGATCTGGGACCATAAGTATCGTCACTATCATCGAAGTAGTCCGAGTCTGTCCCGATGCCCGACAGGGTGATTTCCGAATCAAACTCGTCCCCTAAGCCGTCCGTGAAACAGCAACAGCCTCGAATCGACAGAAAGACAGAAGCTGCGATGAGGGAAACTAGTGCGCTGAGTATGTAGATGCGATTCCAGTAGATCTCTTCCCAGAAAGCCTCGTCGCCGGAAGCGTTCAGACAAGGAGGCGCTTGAGTAGGATTCTGCAACTTTGTGTTCGCCGCCGCATTAGGAGCAGAGTCGTTGTTACTGTCAGGACACACATTCGGCACCACCCTCGCTTGGGCGAATTTGCGCACGAAATAGAAGCACGCTCCCAGCAGAAACATGCCCGTGGAATAGGCCACCAGCGGCGAGGGTCTCTTGTGACCCTTCCAGCGGCAGCAGCCTGCTAGCGACGAGAACACCGTACCGCCTACCAAAAAGAACGGAGTCGCAATCAGAGCTATCGCATAGACGGAACTCGGCGAATCCTCAGGCAACCCTCCGATGGAGCCGTCTTTCCTCGCCTGCGGCAACCCCTGCTTGCCCATATACTGTCCAGCCCCACCGACGAAGCTGATCAAACCGGAGCCTACGGCGGTGGCGAGGAGGAGGGCTCCTAAGCTGCGGGACTCGTCCACAGTGAGCCATCTTTCCGGTTTCCCAAACTTGGTGTCGATGGCGTCCTGCAGAGCTTGCGGGAGCCAACTGTTGTTGGTATTACTATTAGTGTTAGCATTATCGGTATTTGTATTATCTGTTGTTGTACTCATATTACCATTGCTATGCTGCGACCCTGGCCGAGCGCCAGAGCGTGATCCACGTTTAGTAGTAGTAGTGGGATTCGTATTGATATTGTCGCTACCCCTCCTCCGATCGCGGATCACCGGCTTCGGTGGGGTAGGATCATTCGAGATTAAAATGCTGTCTGAGTGAAGGTTCATGGCTGGTTTGTTGGATGAAAGCATTGAAGAACTGAACGAGAATTGAAGATACTATAGCTCTAACTCTAAGACTATTACGCAGATCTGATTATAGAAATTACTATTATGGAGTTTCTGGTTGAGAAAAAATATAATATTCGGTGGAAGAAGAGAATTGATTTCTTATATGATTAAAAATGATTACTGTATTTG
>JACLAC010020487.1_pt1 | contig 10631 bp, 8 predicted proteins | sample 8027881 | NCBI WGS metagenome assembly JACLAC01 (sample SAMN15725517, study PRJNA655200) | protist metagenome | isolation source: fluorescence activated cell sorting (FACS) single amplified genomes of... | place: Spain: Blaines Bay Microbial Observatory, Mediterranean Sea | collected 2016-01-19 | reverse complement strand
TTTCTCCATTATCAATATATTTTTTTCGCAATTCTTTATTTTTAACTATTTTTAGTGCTGTTGCTATCGTAGTAGCATCACATGGAATAATAATTTGATTTTGTATTTCTTCATATTTTTTATTGCGAGTTATTCCAACTAATTTATCAAAAATATGATATCCATAATGAAATAAATTTGTATCTTTTGTAACCATTTTACCTTTTCTTTTATTTAATTTAAAATTAATACCCAAGATTTCATTTTTTTCTTCTACATCTTGTATACAATAATCTAAAGGATAATTACAAACTGTGCCACCATCTATTAAATATGTGTCCAAAGCATCAAAATATACCGGTTGGAAAATAAATGGTATAGCACATGTAATATGAATAGCTTTAATTAAAGACAAATTTGGATGCGTTTCATATGAAATTTTTACAACATTAAAAGTATTTACATCTACGGCAAAAATAACTAATTTAATATTAGAATATTGATAAAATTCCTCTAGTGTTATTTCGGGTGATAAGTGTTTTGCTTTTAATAATTTTTGAAAAAATAATTTCATAAAAGACATATCTAAAATACCTTTATTAGGAATCATTTCAAGCAACATATCAGCATCGAAATCTAATGCTTGATCCCATGGTCTATCGAGTATGTAATTAACAACTATTTTCCAATCTTCTTTTAGACAAAGTATTGCTCCTATCAACCCTCCAACCGATGTTCCATATATGGTTTTAATATTATTAATATCAAAAAATGATTCACTTATTAATTTTTTAAGAACACCTACAATATAAATACCATTGTATGCTCCTCCGGCCATTACAATATGTTTAATTGTCATTATTACTATATTTATTAACAAACATTTTAATTAATTTTATTTTATATATATAAATGACCATATTGGATAATCCGATAGTGCAATTTATTATAGGTGGTACTATTTTATCAGGTGGTACATATTTAGCTAATTTTTCTAATCCTTTTTTAGCTAGTTTATTAGTATCATTCCCATTGGAATTAATAACTTTATTTTTAATTCAAAAAAAAAATCGTCGTCGTGAATTTATTTTTTCATGGATTACAATTTTAATTGGCGCACTGACAGGAGCCAGTATATTATATTTATTAATGCCAATAAAAACAATTGGACATACTTTAAAAATTATATTAGGTTTTATAATATGGATATCAATTGCATCTATAACATATTTTTTTACAAATCGTTAATTTAAACTAAACGATATATGTCGTTTATTTTAAAAAGTTTTTTTCTCTCTTGATTCTAATGGATAATGATGACAATTTTCGTGAAAAACTCAATTTAGATGACCTTTTCAATAAAAGTCATTCACTTGATAATTTAAGAATTAAAGTATTTAATCGCATATTAAATAGAGCACATGCAAAAATAAAATATACATCCAGACAAAGAAATAGTCAACATTTTTGTTTTTTTGTTGTACCAGAATTTTTAGTAGGTACACCTAGATATGATTCTGCCGCTTGCATTGCGTATATCATGGATAAATTACTTGAAAATAAATTTATTGTGAAATATACTCACCCCAATCTTTTATTTATTTCGTGGCAACATTATATTCCAAAATATAAAAGAGTAGATTTTAAAAAAAAATATGGTTATTCCATTGATGGATTCGGTAATCAAATTCAAAACAAAAAGAAAAATGAAGATTCAACAGACCCAACAAATATGAACAGTTTATTAGTTAAAAAAACCAATGTTCCAATAACAAACAAAAAAGAATCTAAAAATTACGCCCAAATTTCAAATTACAAGCCAACCGGAAATTTAATATACAATCAAAACTTATTGAAGAAAATAGAGAATAACATTAATAAATAATGTGATATATATATAGATGAGTAGTGGTGAAATGAAAGTGATGCCAGTCATACAACAAAAAAAGAATAAAAAAGCAGAAGAGGAAGCGCGACAGAATAATTTAACGTGTCCAATGAATTACGACTCATTAATTTTAGAACCAATAACACATAAAAATCCTAAAGGTGCAGCAAAAGAAGCGATAGAAAAGGGTTTATTCAAAGATGACATGGGTCAACCTAATTATGACTACCCGCCACAAAATGCTATACAATATTTTAATAAAACATATTGTAAAGAACATTTAGAAATGTGGATATCAACGCATGGTAGGGGTGAAAGTTACACTGGTACTGATGGAATAATGCGTTATAGTAGAGGTGCTAATCCTGAAAATAGAAATTTAGAATTAGACATGAATGATATGATACCAGATGTTAAAAAGAGGGAAGCTATAGAAGAATTTACAAAAAAATATCCAGAAGAAGAAACTTATTTAACAAAAGATTTTAAATCATCTATGGAAGAAATAAATCGTTGTCCTACTCTACTAGAAATGTCGCGTCAATTAGGTAAACAACTAACTCCAAGTAAAAAATGCCAAAGAAAATGGAAAGAATTTATGGATCGTACAGCAGGTGCTGTTGGTGCAGGTGGTGCGGCAGCGGCAGCATGTTACGGGTGTGCAACGGCTACAGGTGTTGCTACTACTGCTCCAGCAGTAACTGGACTTTGCACATGTTGTGGCGCGGCTTGTTGTGGTTCTTTTGGCGTTACAACAGGGGCGAAACGTTGTCCTGAAGGGTCTGCCATTCTCTGTGAAGAATGTTGCAAGGATTGTGGAGTATGTTGTAGGGATGCAGGTGATAGATATTGGAGAGGGGGAAAGAGGAAAACGCGTCGCCGAAAAAAGCGTCGCAAGAAAACCCGCCGCAAGAAAAATCGTCGCTCAAAAAAACATAAAAAGAAAAAGAGGAAAAAAACAAAAAGAAACAAGAAAATAAGAAAAAAATTAAAATAAATAGGTTAAAAATTAATTAAAAACATTTTATTTATATGATATAAAATGTTTCATTTTTTAAGAAGACATTCCGAAAATATTCTTTCCCTTCGTGCAAGAAACTTTCATGTAAAATCTAATCACTCAGATTTTTTACCAGAAGAGTTGTCTGCTTTCCTAACAAAATTGCATAATAGTAATAGTAATTATCATCAAAATTGTATGGAACAGCGAAAAGAAAACATATTTTGTTATAGAGATGACACTGAAGAAATTCGAACCGGAGATTGGAAAGCAAATGTCATACCGGAAAATCTAAGAAAAAGACACGTGGAACTAACGGGTCCGGGAAATGACCCTAAAATGGTTATTAATGCAATGAACTCATCCGCTGATTGTTACATGTTGGATATTGAAGATTCTATGGCTCCTTCTTGGAATAATGTTGTAAATGCGCATAGAAATATCAATTTGGTATCACGTGGTAAATTAAAATACGAAACTAAAAAAAAACTTTATGAAGTAACAAATGATAAACCTCCCACTCTTTTAGTTCGGGCAAGAGGATTGCATATGTTTGAAGAAAACGTGATAAATGAAAATAATACTCCTATACAAGCAACTATGTTTGACATTGGAACTCATTTATTTAATAATGGTGTTCATATGAATAAAACCAATCAGGGACCATATTTATATATTCCAAAATTAGAAAACTATGAGGATGCTGTTTATGTAAATAATATTATATCCCAATCCGAAGAAATATTAGGATTACATCCAAATTCAACAAAAGTGACAGTTCTAATAGAAACTTTCCCAGCTATATTTCAAACTCATGAAATTATATATGCATTAAAAGATAGAATTGTTGGATTAAATTGTGGAAGATGGGACTATATTTTTAGTATGATGAAATCATTAAATACAAAAACAGAATTTCCTGACAGGAACACATTAACTATGACTCAACCTTTTTTGGAATCATATGTTGAACAAATAGTAAATACTTGTCATGAACGAGGTATTCATGCAATGGGGGGTATGTCCGCTTTTATTCCGACAAAAGACCCACAAGAAAACAATAAAATTATTGAAACTATATTACAAGATAAGACACTCGAAATAGAGAGAGGGTGTGATGGAGCATGGGTAGCACACCCTGGTCTAATAGACCCAATTAAAAATTTATTTAATGGCAAACTTGCGAGAGATAATCAAATAGATACTTTTGAAGGAACAAAATCTTTAGTTGAAAATTCTAGATTAATACAATTGGAATGTGAAAAACAATTCACTGAAAAAGAATTAGAAAATAATATATCAGTAATATTGCAATATATAGCCGCATGGTTATATGGTAATGGTGCTGTTGCGATAAATAATTTAATGGAAGATTTAGCCACTGCTGAAATTTCTGCTGCACAATTGAAAAATTGGAAACATTTTAATACATCATTAACTAATTTAGATAAATTTGATGATATTTTCAATGTAACATTAGAAAATCAGTTATATAAATTAAAAGAGAATAGTCAGGTAGAATATGCCAAACAACATTTTAATACGGCTAGTTATATTTTATTAGAGTATTTAAATAGTGAAACACCATTTTTACAAGAAATTGCAAATAAACATTTAAAATATAACCGTCAGTTTGATTGTCATACATTTGAACAATCAACACTTGATTTATTGGGAGGAAGTCATAAATATCTATCTGGAGTTGAATTAACTAAACATAGAGGTGAATTTCTTAATAGATATTTATATGAAGAAAATAATGACGCTTATAAATTTCTAGGAACAAGTAATGGAGTGTCAGCTGTAAATGTAGTAGCCGGAGGAAAAGGTAGAGTTGGGCCTTATTCTGGAGGTTGGCAGGCAAATGCTATGAAAAATAGATTAAGCATGAACTTACCTGACACACTACATGTTGCTGTAGAAGATGTATCTACTTGCGCTGAAGAAATGAACTATCATTTAGAGAAGGCAGACCAGGTTCAACATATAAACAAATTCCAAAACCATGATTTTGATGATTGTGTAAATTATTATGATTTAGCACTTCTTGCTGATTTAGAACAAGGATGGAGTATTCCTGAAAAAACCAGAATAGCAGTTAAAAAAGCAATACAAAATGGAGTGAACGTTATTCATATTGAAGACCAAGGTGTGGCAAAAAGATGTGGTCATTTGGGTGATAAAGAATTGGCCACGTATGAAGATTATGCAGTTATTATGCGTTCTGCAAATTTAGCAGCGCAAGAATTATTAGGTTCAGAACAGGCGGAAAAGCAGTGGGTCAGATTCGTATCCAGGACAGATGCATATTCTGCCAAGAGAATTCATAATTCAGATTTATTGAAGGATCCGGAGAATCCAGAACATAAATTCATAGATTGGGATAGAGGAGCAAGTGACGACGGCAAATATTTATTTTTAAAACAGGGAACTAATCCAGAAACAGGAAATAGATGGGGGTTAGATTTATCTATTTTGAGGTCTACGAGAATAGTAGACGATGGATTAGCAAGCCATGTATGGATGGAAACGCCAGATGCTGATTTACAGGTAGCAAAAGATTACTTAACAACTGTAAATAAAAATCTTAGTAAAAAAGGAAAAAAGGCATGCGGTTTATATAATCATTCACCATCTTTTGACTGGGATGTAAAGTTTTTTTCAGAAGCTGAACCATTTGCAAATAAATTATGCGATTATGTAGCATATGAAGCATTGAATTATGCAAATAGTATGTTAGAACCTTCAAAAGTAATTACGATGAATCGTTTGTTAGAGAAAGGTTATAGGAAATCATTAGAAAATATAGTTAAAACATTTTTAGAAACTGAAGGTGAAAGAGTGCAGGGAGACCATTTATTTTCAGAAGAGAATATACAAAAAATTACACAGCATGTGGTTGATAAATTAAAAGGAGAGAAAAAATGGGAAAAAAGAATGAATAAATTAAAAAATACTAGCGATAGTTTTATAGGACAAACATTAAATAAAACATTAGATAATGATGTATATAATCCTACTGAAAAAATTACAGAAATTATTGTTGACCAACGTTTGTCTAATTTTAGCTCACAATTGGCTAGTTTTGGATTTAATATGCATTTAATTACACTTCCAGAATTTCATGTAACCGCATACAATATGCATAAATTGGCTGAAAAATTTCCTAGTATAGGAATTAATGCATTTGTACGCAATACACAAAGACCTGAACGTATATATTCAACTATAGAACCAACATATACATATTATAAACATCAATCGGCAACTGGCACCGGAGTAGAAGCGGCATTTAATACAGCAGTTGGTTCGGCAGATGTAAATACCCTCAGTGATTCAACAGAAGCGGATGACATACAAAAAAGAAGTGAATAATCCATAAAATATATTATAATTAAAATATTTATAATATATCAAAATTTGTCGATGCATTTTTTTTTGCAAAAGAAAATCAAACAATTTGAAAATGGACATTTTAAAAATGTCCAAAACGTGATTTTCCCTCTTTTTTTTAAGCTCAAAAACTGCACGTCATGATTTTAACCTAGATGTATGGTAATAAATATTCAAAGAGTGCTTTTTTTTCAGTTCTACATAAATTTTTCAAAAACTTTTTTGCAAATGATTTAGGGGTTTTTTTTGTTATCCATATATAGATGGAAAAAAACCCCAAAAAAAACCCCAAAAAATTCTATTGTGCAAAATGTGACTTTTTATCTAGCAATAAAAAAGATTACAACAGACACCTTTTGACACGTAAACATAAAATGGATAACGTGGATAACAAGAGGATAAAGAAAAAAACCCCTTACCTTTGTATGGTCTGCGGCAAATCATATAAATATGCTTCTGGTCTCAGTAAACACAAAAAGAAATGTATGCCTTCATCGGTTGATAGCAATGTTAAAACGAAATCAAAAAAACAACTCACTACATATGTAGATAAAAATGATGTAGATGTTGAAAAAGAACTATTGAAACAAGAAGTTTCAGAATTAAGAACAATGATGAAAAAAATGATTAAAACTCAACAAAAACAAACAGAAAATTTTACAGAAGCTATTAAAAATGTTATTCCAAAAGTTGGCAATACTTATAACAAAATGTCTATCAATATTTATTTAAATGAAAAATGTAAAAATGCTATGAACCTAACTGATTTCGTTGATAATGTAAAAGTATCATTAGAAGATTTAATGTATACAAAAGACCATGGTTTTGTAAAAGGAATTAGTAATATTTTTGTAAAACAATTGCAAGATATGGAACCCACCCAAAGACCTATTCATTGCAGTGACAAGAAACGATTGCAATTTTATGTAAAAGATGAAGATAAATGGGAAAAAGATAATACACATGAAAAAATCAATAAAACTATTGATAAAATTACTTTTAAACAAATCAAAAATATTAAATTATGGGAAAAACAACATCCAAATTATCTAGAAGATGAGAAACTTTTAACGGAATGGCAAACAATGATACGAAATATTACAGGAAATACTGTTGATGGAAATGAGAAAAATAAGTCCTCTATTAAAAGAGAAATTGGAACTACCGTTGAAGTGAAAAATGAATTGGTTGATAAGAAAATATAAATATATTATATACATGTTTACTAAAAAGAACCAAATTAAAAAGAAAAAAAATAAAACAAAAAAAAGACATATGGATACATCATTAGTTAAATCAAAACTTAATAAAACTAATCATTATCCTAGTATAGGAATTTTAAGTGTTCCTATGACAATCGGAAAACAAAAATATACACATTCTTACATTCCAGCATCTTATATTAAATGGCTTGAAATGAACAATGCTCGTGTTATACCAATACCTTATGATACACCTCATGGTGCTATAGATATGATTTTAAATCAGGTGAATGGAGTTTTGTTTATTGGAGGACAAGTGGACCATAAAATGATTCAAGCCGAATATATTAGATTTATTGAGACATTTGAATATATTTTTAATCATGCCAAATTATCAAATAATAAGGGTAAATATTTTCCATTATTTAGTATATGTTTAGGAATGGAAATGCTAGCTATGATTAACGAAGGGTCTAAAAAATTAATTCCTAATTATATAAAGAAAAAAGGCATATCAGATGTTGCAGCTAGAAATAATAATGCAAAACTTCATTTTGTTAAAAAAGATGCAAAAATATTAAAAATATTTAGTGAGGAGGAATTAGATGAATTTAGAAAAAAATCTTGTGTATTTCAAAATCACGGTTTAGGATTTTTAGAAAAGGCATCATATATGAAAAAATGGAATAAACATTGGGATATCGTTGCAACAAGTAAAAGTACTGACAAGAAAAGAGAAAATTATGTGAGTATTTTAGAATATAAAAAATACCCATTTTATGGACTACAATTCCATCCAGAAAAGGTATTGTTTGAATGGGAAATTGACACAATTGGAAGAACATCAATTTTTAGAACCGTTTCACATAAATTAAGTAAATTTTTTGTTAATGAATGTAAGAAAAATAAAAATAAAGTAACAATTCCACAAATGTATATTATGAATTATAATTTATGGGCTAGAAATAAAGTTATTGCAAAAATACAACCAAATAAAAAATTATTAAAAGAAAATCATAGTTTATTTGAAAATTCATATTATTTTGATTTAATATCTTAAATATCCATATATATATATATATATATGAATGTTTCAAACCATACATTAAATAATAAACCTGTCATTGGAATTTTAACAATACCATTAACAGAATGGTCACATAAAATGAAAAACCAACATGCTATTAATAGTACAAAAGCTAAATCATATTTACCAGAAGCTTATGTAAGGTGGATTGAAAATAGTGGTGGTCGCGTTGTTCCAATTCAATATAATTTAACAAAACCAATAATGTTAGGATTATTGGCTCAAATGAATGGTGTTATTATTTGTGGGGAATCTTCTACAAAAAATTTTATTAGAAATCATTTTAAAACAGATATACATCCGAATATGATTCGTTGGATGAAAAGCGCATTTGTTATTTATGAATTTGCAAAACATCAAAATCACCAAGATAAATATTTTCCTTTATTAGGTATTGGTAAAGGGTATGAAGAATTATATTTTATGGAAGCGGAAACAAATTATTACAAAAATTTATCAATGAATAAAAAGAGGAAAAAATATAAATTAAATAATGAATTGATAAAAATATCTGATAAATTAATCAAAAATAGAGCATTACGTTTAATTAAGCCATTAAGTAAATTCAATCCATTTTCAAAAAAAGATGTTCAATTATGGGGGAAAAAAAAAGTTATATATAGTACAGCATATTATGGAATTAATATTCATAAAAAGAAACATGATTTTTTAACTATTCATGCAAAAAATAGAAAAAATAATAATGAGTTCGCAATGTTATATTCATTTAAAGAATATCCATTTTATGGGTTTAATTTTCACCCAGAGGTAGTTCATTATAGCTGGTCACATAATGAACTTATTAATAAAAACATAAATGAAACAGTTGATTTTTCTCAAAAGTTAAGTTATTTTTTTGTAGATGAATGTAGGAGAAATAATATTGCATTAGTAAGTAAAAAAATTTTAATATATAATTATACTTTGCATTCATTGGATAATACATTAAGAATATTATTTCCGCGTAATTGGGAAATGGTACAATTTAAAAAACAATTTACACCTACATATTTTTTTGGTTTGATTAAAAATTAATTTATTTGAAGTTCTTTTTATATTAATATATATTATATGAAAAAAACACGTAAAAAACATAGAAAAATACGAAAACGATATAAAACAAAAAAACAAAACAAAACAAGAAAAAATAAAAGACAAATTGTTGTTGGTATGATAGCTGTTCCTTTGACACCTGGTAAAAAATATTATCAAGTATGTGGTGATTCATATATTGCAAGTTCGCATATTACTTGGTTAAAGAGATTTGGTATTAAAGTTTTACCAATACCATATACGACTAAAAATTTTAAAAAATATATAAGTAAAATTAATGGGTTATATTTTCCAAGTGGAGGGGCTTTTGCAGGCACACAAAAAGAATATTATAATTGTTGTAAAAAATTTCTTCAATTAGCTATGAAAGAAAATGATAAAGGAAATCATTTTCCAATTTGGGGAGGATGTATGGGAATGCAACAATTAATGATTATTGCGGATGGACATGATGATTTAGAACATTTATTACAGAGATTTGATTCTTTTAACAACTTACTATCTACGTTAAAATTTACTGAGGAAGGATTAAGAAGTAGAATGATGCGAAATGCAAAGGATAGTGAGATTAAAAAATTATCAACTAAAAATTGTACATTAAATAATCATAAAATGGGACTTACTCCGGAAAAATTTAAAAAACATAAAAATATTGATAAATTTTATAAAATTGTATCTACAAGTATAGATAGAAAAGGGAAAAATTATGTATCAACAATTGAAGGAAGGTTTTATCCATTTTATGGTGTTCAGTGGCATCCAGAGAGAAGTTCGGCGATGGATTATTTTGCTAAGTTTTTTGTAAACGAATTAAAAAAGAATCGTGTTAAAAATAAAAAACATACACGTAAAGTATATTCAAAAGAGATTGATTGTTTTAATTATAGTAACAGTTTATACAAAAAATGTCGATTCTTTTGGCATAAAAGAACATCTAAGCATAATAGAAGATTATGTAGTGCCGCTCAGTTGCTAAAAAATCAAAAAAAAGAAGGAAAAAAAGGTAAGAAATTTACTGGTGGTGTATAA
>JACLAC010022507.1_pt1 | contig 10632 bp, 6 predicted proteins | sample 8027881 | NCBI WGS metagenome assembly JACLAC01 (sample SAMN15725517, study PRJNA655200) | protist metagenome | isolation source: fluorescence activated cell sorting (FACS) single amplified genomes of... | place: Spain: Blaines Bay Microbial Observatory, Mediterranean Sea | collected 2016-01-19 | reverse complement strand
CAATTATTGTTCTCGCCGCTTTATGAACAATCAAAAATCAGCTATGCCGTGGGATTACGCCAACGATTACAGCTTTTGGACAAGTTGGTCGCTGAACTCATTCAAACCCAAAAAAGCAAAGTCAAAATCATTCAAATCGTTGGTTTTATTGGCTGGATCATTCTCATTATTATTTGGGTGGTGGTCATCAAAAATATCAATCATTGGCGGAAAATATTAACCAAAACGCGTATTGATCTGCAAGATTCTCAAGAAGATCTAGAAAAACGGGTTCAATCCATGGCACGAGAATTAACGCATGTTGAGCACAAGGAACGAGAACGTATTTCGAAGCTATTGCATGATCAGCTTCAACAACTGCTCGTCGCAGCAAAACTACAGATGCATCTGCTCCCCGATTGCACAGAAAAACAAAACACACAAGAACTGATCGATGAAGCTATACAGGCTTCTCGAACATTAACCATAAAACTAAATCCACCGATACTAATGAGCCAAGGCCTCACAGGGGCTTTCGAATGGCTTTGTACATGGATGAAAGACAATTACAATCTTACGATCCTTTTCAATCGCACTGGAAATCTTCCTTCCCTAGAAAGAGAGATTCAACTCGTCGTCTTTGATAGTATACGAGAACTTCTCTTTAATGTTGTGAAACATGCAAAAGTACAGCAAGCGAGTATCAATTGCAAAGTACAAGATAAAATGGTTTTGTTTCATGTTGAAGACAAAGGCGTTGGTTTCGATCTAAAGAAAACCCTCTCTGGACATCGATTTGGTCTGCTGAATACACTTCGAAAAGTGGAATTGCTCGGAGGGAAAGTCGATATCGAAACGGCACCGAATGCTGGCTGTGTCGTATCTATGCGCTTCCCCTTACCTGCACGAAAACCAAATACATCAATACAAGTTGTATTGGTTGATGATCACTCCATTGTCCGTCAAGGAATTCGCATCATGCTCGAACAAGAACACGATATACGAGTCGTTGGAGAAGCTTCTTCATTGTATGAAACACTGGCTGTTATGGAGAGAATCAATCCTGATATTGTGATTATGGATATCTCGCTAGGGCCAACAGAACCAGATGGTACAGTTGTCATCAAAAGATTGCGACAAAATGGCTATCAAAATGCGATTATCGTTCTTTCCTCGCATGAATCATTGTATTATGACCAAGAATTACAGAATTATCAGGTCTCAGACTACATTATCAAGGGAGAGGATACAAAAAAATTAATTTCAGCCATTCGCAATACACAAAAGACAAAAAACAACATCCCATCCTAGTATTCTTTCACTTATATCCGGAAACGTTCTCGCAATCATCAAAACAAAAGGAGTCTTCGTTTATGACCACTATCCAGAATCATTTTTGCGGCGTTGTTGTACCCAAAGCATGAAATCGGTCAGACCTAATATCGGCACACAAATTATGGTAGACAAATACAAAAGAATATAACTTAATCCAGCAATAATACTATTGGATCCTTCACTTTGCGTACCCGCCCATACAGAAGTATGTTGGCGAAAACCGTTCATATGCATACAACCAAACACCACCGCAATAATGACAGCAAGTTTCCAAAAGTACAGTGGACCAGCACCTTTCCTATCCGTCATTTTGATAATCCATGACACGCTCCCATAATTTCCCCTCTACCATTGCATACAAAAGTACAGCATCTCCCACAGGATTGCTCGCTTGATAGTGCAAACGCTCCTCCTTTTCGGTTGGAAAACCCATAAATTCTAGGCTCCGCAATAATTTTTTTAGATACTGTTGGTCATCAAAAACCGCTGCCCCCAAAACAGCCATACCACTTGCAGAAGCACTGGCCTGTAAAACAGGTACAATCGGACCGGAGTCAATATCGGGATTGCCTACACAAAATGAAGACCATTCTTTGGCGTATCCAAAACCAAGGAATTCTCCTCCCAGTTGTTCTTTGGCTAGAGCATACTGTTCTCGTGCAAAAGTGGGGTCAACAATCTCAAGCATATGCGCAGACATGAATATCGTCGAACCTTCAGGACATCGCCCTGTCGGGTCTGGTTTTCCCTCAACACTATAGGAAGAAATCAGCATTCCGGATTCTGGTGCAATTAATTTCTGCTTGGAGATTTGTATCCAATCTTGAAGAAATACAGAATGATCAGAACCATCCAAAACATCCATCATACGAATCGCTGCAAGTGCTACAGTATTGCAAAACAACCAACATTCATCTGGATAGCTTTCTGCACAATAGACCGCACTCATTTTCATTCTTTCCATCATGATACGAGATCTTTTTTGCATACTGCGCTGATAGTCTTTGTTTTCCAGCAAAAATCTTCGGGCAGGCATCATGATCGCAATCTCACCATCTACAAATTGACTTCGGGGAGGATGAACAATCCATGAACTGCTTTGGGCATAATCCAATAGAAAGTATTGATGCCCCATAGACGCTTCGATTGAAAGTGTATTTTCAATGATATCGTCAATGATCTCACAGTATTCTGTAATCTTCGCTGGCTCGCGCAATGCCATATTGGCCAATGCCAGAACAAGATAGGTTCTGCTCATAAAATCCCACTCTGGATTTCGCTCTTGCATCTTATCCAACTCTTCTTTGCGAAGCGTGGGATTGCTCCATATTTGAAGATGATAAGCGGCTAGCATCCGTGCTTTCGGGGCGATGTTGTCTTGACTTTGATATTCATCTAGATGAATAGGAAAGAGCCAGCGGATACAAGGCAACCAAATACATATGGAGAGACATAAGAATACTTTTTTCATGACATGATGGACCTATCTTTTGTCGTTCATTAAGACATCGGAAAAAATCTTCAGTAGATAATTTTTTTTCTGTTATTGAAGCCCTACATCTTTAATTATCCATCAAAAAAATACCCATAATGTGATACATGCAATCATCTACACCCACCCGAATAAGGAGGTTGAAAAATGCTGAAAACGCTTCGTATCGGAACTCTCGGTGCAGCCAAGATTACACCTCTTGCATTGATACAACCGGCCAGTACGATGAATGAAATTGAAGTCGTAGCCATTGCCGCTCGGAAGAGAAAGCGGGCAGAAATATTTGCAAAAAGATACAACATCGACACTGTCTTTGGTACATATGATGAACTCATCCATAGCGATCAGATCGATGCAATATACAATCCCTTACCCAATTCCCACCATGCATATTGGTCAATTAAAGCCATGAAATCAGGAAAACATGTCTTGTGTGAAAAACCCATTGCTGCCAATGAGAAAGAAGCAGCAGAGATGCAAACAGTCGCAACGCAGGAAAAAAAAGTTCTTATGGAAGCTTTTCATTGGCGATATCATCCATTGACCGAACGTATTCTTAGATTGCTAGAACAAGAGGTCATTGGAACAGTCCAAAAGATCGATGCTTCCTTTTGTATTCCTCTACCATTCTCCAACGATATCCGATACAATCCGGAGCTTGCTGGTGGCTCTTTAATGGATACTGGATGCTACACAATTAGCATCATCAGACATCTGATGAAACAAGAGCCAACTGTTCTCTCTGCAAATGCCAAAATCGTAAATGGAAGCATCGATCGCTATATGAAAGCCAAGTTATCATTCCCCAATGGCGTAGAAGCCACGATTCGTTGTTCGATTTGGGGTTGGCCACCACTATCTGCATATGTACACATATATGGAAACAAAGGTTCAATACGTGTTTTGAATCCCATTGGACCACATGTCCTATACCATCATCTAAAAATACAAAGCCCAACCATCAATAACACCGAGAGAATATGGGGAGAAACAACCTATGGCTGTCAATTGAAGGCATTTTTTCTTGCCATAAAAAAGGGAGTTCCCTTCCCTACAGATGGCAATGATGGAGTTGCCAACATGAAGGTCATTGATGATATCTACAAAAAAGCAGGCCTCCAACCGAGACCTGGACTTCTTTCGACAAAATAAGACACAATCGAGGATATTGCTTGCTCGTTCCCTATTTTTGTGCTGGTAGAGAAACAATCGCCTTTTCTACGATACAACTCCCAAGTGGCAGTTCATCTTCAAATATCAACGGTAGATGTGGCCAAATTATCTTTGGCAAGGGAGCCAAAAAAGAACGCAGTGACGATGGACACAAAACAATCACTTCCTCACTGTCACATTCATCCAATCGCATGGCAATTGTTGCGGCAATCTGCGATGCAAGTTCCCGAGATAATTGTGAATTTTTCTGTTCTTGTATTCGCAACATCTCCACCAAATCATCACCAAATACGAATGCATGAATCCCTTCTTGAGCAGAAACACTCGCAAAGATGAGAGAATAGAGATTTTTTCGTACAATCGTAGTCATTTTTTGCGGATCGTTCTCATTTGTAGATGCGATGGTTTCGAGTATGGTTTGTTGATCTCGAATCGAGACCTTTTGATACAAAAGTTGCTTAAGCACAGAGAAGACCATCTCTGTCTTCTTCTTGCAAGCCAATGCTAAGAATGGGCTGTTCTTCTCGACTTGCTGAAGATACAACGCCAAAGAATTGTAATCAAAAATACCATCTGCGTACTTTCGAAACGTCTCATTAATGTGGGTATTCAAAACCACTATCGGCTTTACAACCGTATACCCACTTATGATAGCGGTTTCTTCTTCCTCCGGTAAAATCCAATATGCCTCCATTCCAAAGGTCGGGTCCGTGGTCGCAATCCCACCGATACGTGGAAGCCCTTCCATGAAAACAAGTGCCAAAACCTTATCCAGATACAACTCCCCTCTTGCCACCACATTTGCTCGCAAACGAATACAATACTCATTGTCTTTCAACTGTGGATTATCACGCAGTCTCACTTGGGGAATATTCAATCCCAATTCTAGAGCCAGCGTTGCTCGAATACGTGGCAAATGAGTAACTAACGATTCTGGTTGTTGCGCATTTGCCAATCGTATCAGCGAGAAGCCAAGTTCAATCTCAATCGGTTCAGCATAAAGCAAGTGCCAGTGTTCCTTCTCTTCTATTGTCTCTCTGTCATTATTCATTGTATTCTCAAATTTTTAAGATTCCGAGTCGCTCTGAAAAACGCTGTTATCGATTGCATGCCAAAATTGTAGCTTTCAATCATATTTTGTACATTTCCCTGCTCGAAATACTTCTCCTTCTGCACATTTTTTATCTTCTTGTCTCTCTTTCTTTTCCAAGATCGGCCCACGGCAGCAACGAAAACCCAGATCCGGATATTCTTGATTTTGAACCGATGCTGATCGATCATCAAAAGGATAACAAGCGCCCTTTTGCTGATTCACAAACCAAGACCCTCCTCTGATCTCACGAAATGGAGGGTCGGGCTGATCGAGCATTTGTGGAGAACGATGCTCGGTAGCCGTCCACTCCCACACATTTCCAACCATATCCAGTGCACCATTTGGAGAGATACAGCCAAAATAGTGTCCCGCTGCGAAGACATTTCTCTCTTCGACAGCACAAGCATGGGGAATATAGCTATCTCCATATGGATACAATCGCCCATCACCACACGCTCTTTCCCATTCATGACTTTCACACAAGCGCTTGCCTGCATTGGAGCAAATGGCATTTGCTTCTTCCCAATTGACGACTGTATAGGGTTTTACCCCCAATTGATTGGGATATTCCAATCGATCGATATAGGTTTTCTCTGCAATTAAAACCTCCATGTCTTTGTCATAATCGACTTGTTCTCGCTGCAACTTTGTCTCATCTAAGACAGCCTCCGAAGCTTTTTTTATGGCGGTTGCATCTGGCTCTGAAGCAGACCAACAACAGCGAGCACCAGCTGTCAATATCGGGTTTTCAAGATTGATCCGATAATCCGGCTGTCTGACAGCAAGCCCATTACAAGTGGCGTGCTCTCGAAAGGTATTCCAAGATCCGCCCTCCAGGATCCCTTCAGAGCCACCCCAGCTTTCCAGTACCCATTCTTCCAAATTTCCAATGAGATCGTGGACCTCTTCATCGCTACGACAATCTTTCTTTGTACCGCTTGCTACAATATGAACAGCACGCTCGTCTGCGCCTTTTTGTTGACCTTGCTCCTCGATATGGCACAGGTCTTCTATATAGCCCACACCATACGAAAACAGGTTTTGACTTTTGCCTTGGCATGCTCTACGCCACTCATATGCAGTACAAAGTCGTTTTCCTCTTGCATTGCATAATTTTTTTGCCTGCACAAAGGACACCGAATGCTTCGGAAGATCTCCACTTTGATTGGGATACTCAAAGCGATCTATCCAAAATTCTCCATCACGATGTTGTTTTTCAGAGATAGCAACCATACCTTCCAATGTGAGCTCTTCTTGCTTCGGCTCCTCTTCTCTTTGCTTTGCACCAAATGAATCGATATAGACTGGACGCTCTTCTTTCAAAGGCTCACCCTCAAGTCTTGTACCAACAGCCCAACCTTCGAGCTGCTTTGCAAATTCTTCTCCCAATATGCGATGACCAAGAACGGTAGGATGCATTTGATCAAGAAATAATTCTTTGCTGCTATAGCCACTTTGCTGAAAGACATCTACCATCGAAACAATTGGTAAAGCATGACGTCTTGCAGTGTCTTTCATCACCTCTCGATACGAATGCCAAGCATGAAATTGGGTGTCTCCTTTTTTGATATCATCTTCATTGGCAAGCATCAGAAATACAACTTCGGCATTTCGTTCATGGGCTGAATCTATCAAAATCTCCAAATTTTGCGCATAATCATTAATCTCTACCCGACGAGAACCAATTTGCTCTCCCGCATAAATACTCTGACCAACTTCTTCAATTTTGCTCGCTCGCGAACGCACCCGACGACGCCAATCCGCAACACGATACAAGGCACTAAATGTCATGAGCCGATGAAAACGAGCAAGTATACCTTGCTCAAAACCCGCCATCGTAGCAATCAAGTCCTTATCAACAAAGCTACCAAAGTTGTTATCTGACCAAATATTCCCAACGATAAGTACATCCGGATCGGCTTTCCATGTTCGAAGACGCAACAAATTGATTGTTTGGTAGGTGGAATACCCGGGAATCGCACCATTGATGGCTTCAATCGCATTTCCTGTTTTGTCTTGTAAACTCGCAGCTGTAACCGAAGAAAATACCGCTTCCTCTGGAACCCCAAAACCAAAAACAGACGAATCTCCAACCGTCATAAAACGACGCGTTCCCTTTGGTTTTGGAATCACAATTTCTTCTCCACGTAATCCCAACGAATTAATACGAACCTCAATACCTTGTTCATCCCATATTCCTGGTGCGTACTCAAAGATTAGATAGGGGTTTCCTTGTAAGATTCGATTTCCATGTTGAAATTCAGGCAATGGTGCTTCCCAACGACGAAGCTCTTCTGCAAACCAAAATCTTCCAAAGAGATCCAACATCAAAAATAAAAGAATGACAAAAGCAATATCAAAAATGAGCTTTTGTGGATACTGTAAAATCCATCTTTTTTCTATTGTGGGTGTTTTCTTTTGATTGGCCATACAATCGGCATCCCTTACAAAACCATATTGCTTATATATTCCGCTTGCATCATGATGTAATGATTTTTTGTGTTTGCGATTCTTATCTTTAATTCCAAGATATTCCATCGTACCTTGTATCACCACATACTGAAGACTCTCTCTCAAATAAAATCTTCTAACATCCCACGATTAATGGTTCTTCGATTTTCAATCAACACAATGTTATATCGCAAGTACACACGTTTCTATTGTTGGGGATTTATATGCACAGTCTTCTGCTTCTATTTCAGGCGATGAACATCGGCTGTACATCGAACGAACCTTCTATGGACCAGCCTTCTGCGCAAGAGATTCCTGCTTCGAAATCGACCCTTCCAGCCCCACCCAATGGCAGGCAACAGCCATTACCACCGATATCACAACAGAGACCAAACCCGAGTGGGGTGGTAAAACTCGGTCCTCGGCTAACCGTACATGATCCTCCTCAAGAACAACGCGCAAACCAACAAACAGCGACTTGTAATGATTGCGATATCATTTTCATCTCTGTTTGCTCTCTTCGTAAGGACTATGTCGGGGTCTATGGGATCACCCCAAGTCCAACACCGTACATCGATTCGCTTGCGGATGGTGGATATGTTTTCGATCGTACCTTTGCTGCTTCAAACTTTACATTGGCAAGTCTTACAGCCATGCTTACCGGTCATTTCGGTGCCACAACAGGAGTTACTGGATGGGACAAAGGATTGACCAAAGATCTATCAACAATCCCTGAAGTTCTTGGTTATTATGGATACAAAACCGCCGCCTTTACAATCGATGCGGCCTCTGGATTTCGTCCAGATTATGGTCTTCATCGGGGTTTTCAACGAATGGAGTTGTCCTCTGCACCACGTTCTACCCCAGATGGAAGATATCGTGGCACCAGAAAATCAGAAACCGAAGAACAAGGCGCTTCCGCACTTCCTGCGGTCCGCTGGCTTGCAGAACAAAATAACGAAAAACCCATATTCTTAATGTTCCATGATCGAACTGCTCACTATCCCTTTGTCATATCCGAAGAGGGCAGTGATACGGATGAAACCGGTGTGACAAAAGTCCTATGGGAAGCTGGGCATGAAGATCAGAATCGCAAAGGCAAAAATGTTGTGATGCCCGGAATGGCTGGTGGAACCGAGCAAAAAGGTATTGTAGGTTTTCAAGGCAACGACCCCGTTCACGATCTACTCAGAAATGGTGGTGCAAAAGCCATGCAGGTGTATAATTCTCATTATCGTGCAGGTGTACGACGAATGGACTATGACATACAAAAATTGGTAGAAGCCCAAAAAGCGCGGAAACGGTATGACAAAACCATGTGGATTCTGGTTGCCGATCATGGAGAATCACTTGGAGATCACAATGAACTGCTACATGGAGCGTCATTCTACAATTCCGTCATCAACGTTCCACTCATTATCAAGGCTCCCAAGCTGCCTGGAAGAACGGGTAAAATCTCTTCTCTAATATCACATGTTGATCTGCTCCCTACCATACTCGAGTATGTCGGTGCCACACTTCCTGCCGGTATCGATGGCGTCTCTATGCTCCCTATTCTCCTAGGAAAGAGCGAGGAGATTCGGTCCATCACGATCTCTGAAGGTGGTGTCGCCCAGCCACAAGGAGAAATGCCTGGTGCCGTCATTGCACCGCCTTGGTCTTTGTTGCTACAAGAGATCGGATGTGATGGTCCTGTAGAGCAATCTCCTCCGAGAAGACCCGGTGAAGTGGCACGCTGTCTCTATAATATCGATTCAGATCCAGCACAAAGCACACTTATTTCACGTCAAGAGCCCAAAGTGGTCGCAAAACTTTATGGACTTTGGAAAACAATCCGTACCAATCGAAAAAAGACAGAAAAGACCCTCTTGTTGGACCCCGAATTTGTGAAAGAACTGCAGCGTACCGGGTACGACTTCCAATCTCCAGAGAAATAATCATGTCTTCACAAGACTCACCTTCTTTTCCTTCGACTTTGGGCGCACGATTGGGACTGTGCATCCTCATCTTGATTATATGCTCGGCCCTTGGATACATCTTTGCCAATCAATACGGCTCACATTTTGTACATCCTCGTTCCATAAATCGAAAAGTTTGGCATGTAATCTCACCGGGTATGAATGAGAGCATGGACAATCCTACACTGGGGAGAGGAACACATGTGGTGGATGGTGCACTGACCTTATCACTCATTGCATTTCATGCTTCTGATAAGCTCACACTAGCAAAAAACCCTTCTCTGAAAGAGATGCATCTGCAGCTCGCTCCCAATAGTGGGCGTGCCAATATAAAATTCTTGCAAGATACTGGTGATGCTGACGTTCCTGTGATTATCGCTCTCGAACCTACGCGATTTGGACGACTTGAACATACAACAAACTGGTTCGCCAACCAAGATAATGATCGATACAGCTTATACTTTAGAGAAACAGGTGTTTTTGTACAAACCAAAGATAAGGAATATCACCTTTCTCCACCAACCTCCGCTCAAATTGAGATTACCAGCTCATCACATGACCTACGAATTTTCACACTTAATATTGTGGGTACCAAGGGAAATCTCATCATAGATGAGGATTACCGAACATGGCCGGTCGACAGTCGCTTGCAAATGGTTGGAATGATATGGGGGCTCATTGTTGGTTTTGCAGTCAGTATTGTTGCCTTTCGAAGCCAGCGCTTTTGGGGTTCTCTATTGGGCTGCGTCATACTCTCTATCCCCTCTTTGTATATTATGACCCTTCCGCTATCGATTTGGATTGCGTGGGTAGAACAGCTCTATCTTGGCAAAACGCAAAGCTTTCTTCTCGGCCAAATTGTTTTTTGTCTCTCTTGGATCCCGATCTTCACGTGGGCAATATTATCACTGCCTTTGGGTGTAACAAAAGTCTCTCCAGGATCAAAAACAAGTACTGTGATTAAAGTCTCTACACTATGTATATACTTATTGATCGCAGCTCTAACCAGCAGAGTACCAGGATTTTTTCCTTGGTACATCGGATGTGGATTTTTGCTCATCACAACACGCATTGCATTTGCCAATGATATCTCTTTTTGGCGTTACATGCTTTGGGATCTGCCCGTAGTCATCATATTGATGATTTTGGGC
>JACLAC010004858.1_pt1 | contig 10633 bp, 6 predicted proteins | sample 8027881 | NCBI WGS metagenome assembly JACLAC01 (sample SAMN15725517, study PRJNA655200) | protist metagenome | isolation source: fluorescence activated cell sorting (FACS) single amplified genomes of... | place: Spain: Blaines Bay Microbial Observatory, Mediterranean Sea | collected 2016-01-19 | reverse complement strand
AATTATCAATACTGTAAGACCCATTGAGGTAATATCTCTTGCTTAGATTGTCCGAAGCCTTAACAGATAAACCAAGAACATTGGTTGGAATATAGACCTGATCATCAACAACTGCTGATTCAACAGAACCCAGAACTAGTTCAGGTGGAGTACTATCAAAATAGAAAGCAGGTAAAGATCCAAAAGTAATATTTCCGATATGGTCTTTTAATTGGTAATCGATAGTAACTTGGCCATCGTCAGCAGGAATAGTCCATTTTTTGTCAGGGCTAAAACTTTCGAATTTGGGCCATGGTTGAGTCTGCTGGATGGTTGTATGACGAAATCTAATTTCCAGCTGCTTGATTGGTGTTCTATCATCTTTGGCCTTCAGGCTTAAATCTAGCTCAGTTTGGTTAGTATATAGGGTTCCGTTTGGACCTTTAACCATTTGGGGTAGTTTAACCATTCCACTAGGCGGCTGATCTTTTAGCAGTGAGATAGTTAAACTAGCTGGTTCCAAATCGCCATAGCTAGCCACTATCTGATAACTGACTTCATCCACCTTAGATTGTTGTAGCCAGTCAATCTGGCCTGCAGAATAGATAGACACAAAACCTGACTGGCTGTGTTGACTGACCGCTGCTAAGATACCATTGGGAGTCGGGGCCATTGTTAGGCTAGGTACTAATGGTGGTCGATCAATCACGTTACCACCACCATCTACAATCTGTATCCTTATTTTGGATTTTTCTTGGCTATTGGCATACAACTTATTAGGGCTGAGTACTAATTGGATTTTACGTGGCGGTCCTAAAAATAGGGTGACGAAAACTGAAGTGGTCTCATCGTTACTAGTACGAATATCAATTGTTGCTCGACCTAACTTGGTCCCAGCTGTATAGGTGGCTGTATAGATACCGTAACCCTGATGTCTGGCTTTAGAACTGACTTGTCCATTATCTGTCTTGAGAAAAATAGTTTCACTCGTAACAGGAAGCTGATTTTTACTGGATTTTAGCTCGATTGTAACTACTGTCTTAGCCTGACCTTCAGCGGGTAACTGTGTCTCAGAAACTTTGGCTTTCAGACTATAGATGCCAGTTCCAACTTGTGGAACTTTACGATTACTGCTAAACGCAATCCGATTCAACCCCTCAATCCAGGCAGGTTCAGTATCATCGCTGGGGTGGTTGGTTAAATTGGTCTGGCTCTGTCCATTCGGCAGCATACTATATATTTCCTGGTTGCCATTTCGCCAAGAACAGAAAAGAATACGGTTGAGAGTTGGCACCCAGACAGGATGTCGATCTTCTGCTGGATGATTGGTCAGGTTAATTAGATCACTACCGTTAAGGTTACAGGAGTAAATTTCATAATTGCCATCTCGGTTGGTACTGAATAAAATTCGATTCCCCGTCATCCAATGGGGTTCAGTTTCAATGCTAGGACTATTAGTTATATTTTGCTGATCAGTACCACTAGGATTCATCAGGTAGAGATCAGTTTGCCCATTTCGATCAGAGACAAAAATGATTTTCTCAGCTGAACTAATCCAACTGGCGGAATAATCATTAGCTGGATGGTTACTCAGATTTAACTGGCTGGTTCCATTAGCGTTCATCAAGAAAACATCTTGGTTACCACCGCGGTCGCTGGTGAAAAGAATTCGAGCTAATGATCCCACCCATTTGGGATGACTATCGTTAGCCTGATGATTAGTCAGGTTTTGCTGGCTGGTTCCATTGAAAAACATGGAATAGATATCAGTATTATTGCCACGCTTGCTCGAGAAAAAGATTAGTGATAACTGATCTGCGTTGGTAGGAATACCGTCATTAGCTGGATGCCGGGTTAAGTTGGTCTGGTCCGTCCCATTGACGTTCATGGTATAGACATCAAAATTCTGTGCCATACTAGTCAAAGATGTAATGACCGTCAGGACAACTATCAGGCGATAGTAACCTATTGCTGTGGAGGTCTGGGTGGCTTGCTGTTTGGCCATGGATCAATTTCCACTTCAGGTTCAGATTCAGGTTTGAGAAACAGGTAACTAAGAACAGCCAAGCTACTGACACCACCAGCAGACAACCACAATAATCTACGACTCCGCTTAGCTGGCTGAACAAAAATATTGAAATTGGCTTTGCTCTTATTTCCCCAGCTATCAGTGGCTTCTAAACGATAATTATTAAGACCCAGTTTTTGTGTAGCATCTGAGTCCAGTTTGATTTGCCACCGTGCAGGAGATAGATTTTTTATTTGGGCTGATAACTTGGATAGAGACTGAGCTTCAAATATCTCGATAACGGAAATCTCGTTTTGATCAGCAATCTCAGTGGTGATGGTTGACTTACGCTGGTGAGATACTGTTTTCGGAGCATCTATGCTGATAATCGTAGGTGGATCTAGATCGACTTGGCTGACAATCTGCTGGTAAATCGACTTCAGGATATCACCGCCAACCTTCTCAGGTGGTTGGAAAGTTGGCCAAGCTCGGAAGGCCTTGAGCATCAGCTCTCTCGTTTCATCGAATCCGTCGTAAGCATAGGCGATCAAAGCTGAATACCAATAGGCCTGAGCTAAATTCTCGCCTTCCAGACCAAGTGAAATAGCGCGTTTGAGAAAAGATTTAGATTGTTGCCAGTCCAGTTTCTGGTAGGAGTCAAGACCTTTCAACAGGTTATCCATCGCTTCAGATCCTACCTGATCTTGAGCTGAAATTGGTTTCGATATTTGTGTTCCGATCATCAACCAAAGAAAGAAATATAGCCAGTAACGATTCACCATAGATGATTGACTTTGGTTACCTTATTAGTTTCAATGGTGATTGTTTGACTATGAGTTTCGCCTTCTTGTACCAGCATCAATTCGTGGCTACCTGCTGCCACCCCTTGTATAACCTTAGGCGTATAGCTGTGAAACTTGCCGTCCAGATAGATCTTAGCTCCGATAGGTGAGGATTGTAGTACCAGAGTGCCTTCGCCTGGCGGTAGAATTTTCAATATCTTGGTTGTGGTATTGCCTGCACGGTCAAAAACATCTACTTTTAAACTCTGGATTTCATCTGTATCTTTGTACTGGTCGGGTAAAGAAAGCAACAAACAGTCGTCGTTGTCTTTAACAGAAACATCATCGAAGCTACGCAGCTGAGCCAGAGTTGGCTTTTTACTACTAGATGTTTTACCATCAATTTCAATTCTATCTAGCTCTAGATTATCAATAGCCAAGATATAGATCTGATCTTGGTTACTATTAAGTCTTAATTGATTCTTCCTTTTCCTCTTGAAACCTTTTGACTTGCCCTCAGATTGAGATTGGACAAAATATAGACGAGGCGATTGCTTATCTAAAGAAACTGGATCCTGATGCTCAAAAACAAACTCACCTTCACCAGAAAATCGGGCGTATTGTGGATTCTGATTAGCTATTTCTGGCACACTGTTTTTCAAATAGGTACTTAACTCGCTACCTGTGGTCAGCGAATCCTGGTTGGCATCGCTCAGTTTTTCTTTCAATGCACCCAATAACTTGTAGGTGAAAGCACCATGCCCCCACTTAGGGTTTTCTTTAACAATTTCAGATTTTAGACCAGCTGTAATGATGTCATGAGCACGTAAATCTTTCAGCTTATCTAGTGGTTGTTCTGACCTTGATCCTTTAGCGCCAGCAGCTAAACCACTATAACAAGCATCAACTAGGAAAAGTAGATGTTTAGCCTGAGAAAGGCCTGATGCCTGTTTCAGTTTGTCCATAGGAATACATTTCTTGACGTAATCGCCAGGATTAGAATTGTCTTTTAGTGTCACACTAGCATCCGCAGGAACCAAGTAGCCCACATCACCACCGATTGGCGTTTTAATAGTCTGACCATGTCCTGAAAAGAAAACCAGAACCTGATCTTCAGGTCCAACTTTCTGATTGTCCGTCAAGTTATCTAATTCTCGTATGATATTTTCCTTGGTGGCTTGATCGTCATATAGAGTAACAATATTAGTTTTAGGAAAAGCGAACTCTTCAACCAATAATTTAACCAGCTCTTCGGCGTCTTTACGAGCGTAGGTGAGTTGGTCCTCACCTTTCAAATGAGGATATTTATTAATACCAATTGCTAGGACATGCTTGTTTTGATAAATCTGGCTAGCCACAGATGATTGAAGCATAAGGACACAAGTCAGCGAGACAAATATCAAGATCAATCTTTTCACCATTAACTCCTAATTCCTCATATAAATGGGCATAGCCTCAACTTCTGATTAATCACTATGTGGTTCCTGTAGACTTCATTTTAATTTACACCAATTGGTAATCGCAACTCTGCTACAAATAATTTAGTATAATTTCAAAAAAGATTTAGCTGTGAATCTTGATCAACTTTAGCGTTTAATAATTGCTGAATGTAGGCTTCGGCTTTATCTGCATTAATTAAGTTATCTTGATCGTGATAGCTTTCATAGTCTTTTCGTGATAAATAACCCAACTCTGATAGCTTTAATAACAGCCGATCTGCCACAGTCTTGACATCCTCATGATCGTAATCTGTCATTAGGATATCGTCATCCGTTATGCGGCCTTGCTCATCTAAACGGATACGAATAACTTTCCATCCTAGGTCAATCAGTTGCTGAGTTTTCTTTACATCTATTTTCTTTTTCTTACTTGTTTGATGCCAATAACTACCATCATATTCAATAATCAGCTTCTGATTATGAATAATGATATCTACCATCAAATCTCGTTTGGCACCAGGTAACTGAATATTTGATTCATCAACATCTATCTCAAAGAAATGTGTTAGTTCATGAGCTAGGAAAATTTCTATTCTAGATCTAGGAGTTAAGTCACACTTGGGACAATTTCGTCCAGTATAAGTACGTTTAACCACACTAGCTAGCCACTCATGCCTATGGTTATTGCTACATTGCCACCAAACCCTACGGTCTGTACCTGCTATGACTTGATTTGGTTTAAGCTGACCGTTTTTAGTAGGATGCCACTGAGCTGCTATTTTAGGAAATAGAGTGGACAAGCAATTAGTTACTGACAGCTTGGCGTGAGCACAGCAGGGACAATTGCTTCCTCTTGCTACCCGATTTGAAATAGTGGCCTCCCATTCATGATCTGGTCCTTCGTTACATTTCCACCATACTCTTTTGTTAGAGCCCGTAGTGACATTCTTTAGTTTTAGGCTTCCGTTTTTAGTAGGATGCCATTCAGCTGCGATCCTTGGTTGGTTGATCAGTAGGCTATTAGTTACAGATACTTTATTACCTGAACAGTATGGGCATCCTTTACCTTCAATTCTTTTCCCAGGTGATGCCTCCCAAATATGATCTGGCCCCTTATTGCATTTCCACCAGTATTTTTTATGTGTACCGGAAATAATATTTTGAGGAGTCAAAGCCCCGTTTTTGGTGGGATGCCACTCAGCAGCTACTTCTGGATGATTAATCCCCAAACTATTAGTTATAGAAAGCTTTTGGTTGGCACAACAAGGACATTTCGTTCTATTGTCTTTACCAGTTCTGTGCCCAACAGAAGTTAGCCATTCATGGTCATAGCCTTTTGAACATTTCCACCATACTTTTTTGTTGGAACTTGTAGTGACATTCTCTGGTTTTAGGCTTCCGTTTTTAGTAGGATGCCATTCAGCCGCTATCTCTGGATAAGTATTTGCCAGACTATTAGTCACAGATACTTTATTACCTGAACAATACGGACAACTCCTCCCCCTTATTCTATTACTTGGGCTGGCCTCCCATTCATGATCTGGACCTTCATTACATCTCCACCAGTACTTTTTATGCGTACCAGAAGCAATCTCATGAGGTGTCAGAATTCCATTTTTGGTGGGATGCCACTCCACAGCTATTTCTGGATAATTGACTCCCAAACTATTAGTTATCGATACCCTACGTCCCCTACAATAAGGACAACCATTTCCTTCTTTTTTTCGTTTTCGATACCTTCTAGTGTGATCGTTAATACCAGCTATCCATTCATGATCGGGGCCTTCGTTACACTTCCACCATATTTTTATGTTACTTCCATAGGTAACTTGATCTGGTGTCAAATCTCCATTCTTAGTTGGATGCCATTGTTCAGCAACATCTGGATACAATTCTAAAAGGGTACCACTCTTATTGTCTTTCAAGGTTTACCTCATTTGAATGGCATTAGATTTTGGCATATCATATTTTTTCAGTTGATCACGATTGCAGGCTTAAGCAACTAAATTAGAAAAGCATTGATTGAATTCAATATATAATAGTCCTTGATTACTTGTAAAGAATGATTGGTTACTCTACCTGAATTTGTTAAAACATAGTCCTCCAGCAGTATCTCCATTTTTAGCAAGATTCGAGATATCTCGGACGATTGAGATTGTTACATTTGACTGTTGTCATCTGGTTATAATATGATGACCCCTACGAAGGGGACTTTCTAACACTAATCCTAAGCGAAATGAATCTAGCGAAATTGAGATTTGACCCTATCCAAATAGAATACTGGGCTGATAGGTATGATTATCTCAGTGATGATACTGTCTCCAGTCTAAAAACATCAATTCAAGAACAAAGATTTCTGACCAGAACAGATCTGTTGACACTGGCACAATGGAAATCACCACGAAGTACTCACCATATTAATAAAAACCAACAGTCATATATTGAAGCTATTACCCACTTTGCCTTGTCCACCTCAAACGAACGTGCCAGAATACAAAGCCTAACCATTCTAGATGGCGTTGGTTGGCCAATGGCTTCATGTATTCTTCACTTCTATCATCATCAACCTTATCCTATTCTAGATTTTCGTGCCTTATGGTCTATATCAATTGATATACCAAGCCAATACAGCTTTGATTTTTGGATAGATTATGTACAGTACTGTAGACAATTAGCTAAAAGTAATCAGATTAGTATGAGAAAATTAGATTGTGCCTTATGGCAATATTCTAAGGAAAATCAATCCACCTGATTTTATCAGAGCCGTTGATTAAAAAATCACCTGTAAGATGTCTAGATCTAGCCGTGCTAACCGAGCAATTTATAAAGGATGAATAACTTGGTCAATAGCAAAAAGATTGAAAAACTGAGGGAAGTAGAATTAATAATCTAAGTTTTGATTACTTATTACCTATATAAATGTTGGCATGTAGACCCAACCTAATTTGAAAGAAAACCGAAAGGTATAAGGCAAAAAAAGAAGGTGAGCCAGAGGAGTTGACCCACCTTACGAAGGAAGTTTTGAAGATACTATTATTATCGTCTTATCTAGCCAGAACTCAAGTCCAGAAACAAAAAAGGCGAGCCTCTTATTAGCTCACCTTCAATGCTCTTAATTAACTTCTCGTGTAAGGTTAGTGCCTGAAGATACTTCCTCCAAGTCATATTTTAGATTAGTACCTTTATTTGTGAAATGGATTTGGTTGTCTTGCTGAACAGCAGTTCCACACCAGTTATTATTTTGTTGTCGTCTGATAATGATTTTGAAAGTTAATCAGAAGCATGAATGTTAAATTGCAACGCGGAGAATTTCCTATCAATCCGATCGTATAACTCTTGCCCACACTTAATAACTTGACAATATCACCTGCTGCTCCTGATGTCGAATATCTGATATGGACGATTTTGGAAAAGGTAAATCGTGATCTATAGATAGTTTTTTTTAAATTTGGGTGTAGAGTTCTGTCTGAATATCTATCAGATTGCTGACATACAACTCCACATTATCAACCATAATATCCGCCATCTGCTTCAGTATATTCATATTATTGATTTTCCATAGACAACATTTTTAGTTTTTACCTTACTCTGCTTGCATTAAATAAAAAAATCACTGAACATCAGCCACACATCGAAAACCATGTCCATTACCCATGTAGGTTGGTGAGTCACTGTGCCGATAAGATACTTGAAAGTATTCACCCCCACGATTATTGTACCAACAAGCTCCACGGGTGACTGGGTTGCTGTTATTAAAATCAGTAAGCATATTCTGAGTTTTATGGTGATCAGATAATGAAGGAATTAATTTGTTATTTGATTTATAGGGTGAATTAAATTTGTTTGAGCACCATTCCCACACATTGCCCGCCATATCGTATAAACCAAACCCGTTTGCGTTTAGGCTTCCCACTGGAGAAGTGGTAAGCCATCTATCTCTTCCATTAGTACTTTTAGAATTGGCGTGGTTTATCGAGGGTTTTGAGTCGTCTCCCCAAACATAAAGTTTACCTATTAAACCACCACGTGCGGCGTATTCCCATTCAGCTTCCGTGGGTAAACGCTTACCTACCCAATTCGCATAGGCCTGAGCATCATACCAATCTACTCCTACAACGGGTTGATTGGGTTGATTATATTTTGCATTATACCAATAGTAAGGTTCTCTATGTCCAGACTGCTCGATGAACAATCTATATTGCTGATTTGTGACTTCTGTAATGTCCATATAGAAATCATCTATTTTTACGCGGCGGATAGGCAACCTATCTTTTTCAGCTTGATTGACGTGATCTCTTGCTTCAAGAGTCCCTTCAGGTATCAGTACCATCTGCGAGTTATCTTTTCCCCAAGTTATTTGAGTTAATACACCCTGATAGTTTGTTTCGTTTTCAGGTTGACTTAACATTGATAAGACCTTAGATAAAAGTTTCTTTTTGGGTTTTGAATCTTCTTTGAAACCAGGCTGTTCTTCAAGATGATTAAGTCTAGCCTGACTTCTCTCGTCTTGAACTCTCTTGTCAGGCCTTGATTTACTAGATTTCCGCGATGGATTCTGCACTGCTTCAGGTTGTAATTTTCTTAACTTAAAAGCAGCCACTTTAGCTAATTTCCCCTCGGGGAAAATAGTTAGAAACTCTTGGATGTCATCTGGATCATTGGAATCTTTGACCAACTGCCACATCTCAGCTTCAGCATCAATAACAGAATTAATTTTGGTTGAAGTGGCTTTCTCTAGTAATCCATCAACCCCATCAGCCAAGACTAACTTAGCTCCTCCTTGCAAGCTTAACCAGGGCGTCTGCTTCTTATTACGATAGGTTTCAGCCCAATCCACTACTTTGCTCTGAGTGTATTCAGCCAATCCTGTAACTGTTACCTGACCTTGGCTATTAGCCGCCTTACCATTCAGCCCTTCCAGCAAGTAATAACTAAAGACTCCATGTCCCTTTTCTGACCATTCATAGGCTCTTTCACCTACATTGCAAGCATAGAGAGTAGCACTCACACTGGGCTGTCCGTTACTACTGCTACGCCTGATTTTAAACCCTTTAGAAAAGTCATCTGTCAGCACATTATCTTCGCCACTGCGACCCGTCTCAGGGTTATTACGACAGGCATCGATCACGGTCAATAGTTGCTGGGCCTTAACTGACGATAGGATCTTGCTGACACGATCCAGGGGAACTGCACTCATCTCCAAGGTATCTTGAGTAACGGTATTACTATTAGCCGCTAACAAGAAGGAGCTGCCATCATTGACGATACCATGACCTGAAAAATAAAAGACAAAGGTATCATCAGCTTTTATCTGTTTGGCCAAAATACCCAAACGCATGATGACATTGATATTAGTAGGCTGCATCTGACCATCCATCTGATCAGTCATCAAATAGACATTATCCTTCTCAAAGCCAGCCACATTGATCAGAGCATCACGGAAAGCCACCACATCAGCCACACAATATCGCAGCGGACTAATATCGTTAGGGTAGTCATTAATACCTACTAGCAGAGCATACTTTTCAGACGTAGCTAGAGAGGAAATTAATAGTAAAAATAGTAGACAGAATCTTCGAAGCATCATCACCTTGATTGACCCTTTAATCACAACACCTTGTTGACAAAATCAGCTTCTTAGAACATCAGATGTAAAACAAAACCAGAACCAGCAAACCAGCTAAGCAACCTACCTCTACCTAACCAACCAGCAAACCCAGATCACCCCAGATTGAGCAAGAGCCGTGTTATTCGCCTTGACTTAATATCGATATCTTGGAACGATCAAATAGGAGTTTGATAATTTTGCTCGCATAAACTGACAAAGATTTATGAAAATTCAATAGCAGTTCCGGTAACTGAAACCATTAACATACTACTGTTTTTACCTATTGTTTCGTAATCAATATCTATTCCAATGACGGCATTTCCTCCCAATTTTTCGGCTTTCTCCTTTATTTCTGTAAATGCTGCGCTTCGTGCATCTTGTAAAGATTTTTCATAAGCACCGGACCGTCCACCTACAATATCTCGAATACCTGCGAACAGGTCTTTGAAAATATTAGCTCCCAAAATAACTTCACCGGAAACTACACCAAGATATTGATTTATGGTTTTTCCTTCGAGAGAGTTAGTTGTAGAAAATATCATCCTGATTACCCCTATAATAGTAAATTAATTGTGAATCTCTGGACAGGCAAACTTACCAGAATTTGACAAGCCACCCTTAAATCGAATCCTAGGCAGTTTCATTGTTCCAGAGATCAGAAATAAAAGTCAATGTCAACAAAGTAAAATGGTGTCAGATCTATTGCCATTTACTAGCGGGGGGGTGTCTCAGTAGATTATTGATTTAATTTCTTTTGGGGGGGTATACGTTTCTTTTTTCAATCTATAACAAACAAGAAACTCAACAACAACTCATC
>JACLAC010013242.1_pt1 | contig 10634 bp, 9 predicted proteins | sample 8027881 | NCBI WGS metagenome assembly JACLAC01 (sample SAMN15725517, study PRJNA655200) | protist metagenome | isolation source: fluorescence activated cell sorting (FACS) single amplified genomes of... | place: Spain: Blaines Bay Microbial Observatory, Mediterranean Sea | collected 2016-01-19 | reverse complement strand
GCCACCATGTCGAATGTACCCAGTCCAGCCTGGTGGTATATCGCCAACAACCCGGGAAACAGCAACGCACTACCAGCCAACAAAAAGACCATTAATTTCATCGCCGCGTATTCTTTGTTACCGCTGCCCCATATCAGGATCAGCGGATACATCGGCACAACGGCGATCTCGTAGAAGAAGAACAAAAAGAATAAATCCAACGACATAAAGACGCCGTAGACGCCAATGACCAGCAAGACCATAAAGGCGAAATACTCTTTGACTCGCTCGCGCAAATCCCACATGGTGAGCACGCCAGTAAAATAAACGATCGAGTTGAGCATGATCAGCACCGCGCCGAATCCATCAACCCCCACGTGATAGGCAATGCCAACCCCTTCAACCCAAGGAACGATTTGCTCAAATTGCACCCCGCCAGTACTACTATCGTAATCGAGCCACAGGATTGCGCTCAACGCGCAGTTCACCAGACCGCTGAGAGCACAGACCCAGCGGATCAGTCGCGGCGAGGGCAGGACTAAGAGCAGCGCCAGCGCAGCGACCGGAACCAGCAAAATAAAACTAAGCAGTGGCATATCTCATCTCTTCCTCAACGCAACCCGATATAGGCCACGGCCAATCCCAACAGGATTACCGCCGCCCCAGCGTAGACCTGCACCCAGCCAGACTGTAGACGCGTCGACAGCGATCCGAGCTCGATCGCTTTCCATCCCAACCCATCAAAACAAGCGTCCAAAACCCGCGTCTCCACGAAGTGCATCGCGCCGGCTATCGCGGAATTTATTCGCACGACTACCGCGCGATAAAAGTCATCGACGTGCCACTGCCGCACAAAGAGTTTTTCCATTGCCGGCAGCCGACCGATAAAACCGCGGCGCAACGACGCTTGGCGCCCGAAGTCAAACCAGGCGAGCCCCAACCCCACAGCCACTGCAGCGAGCGCCGGCAACATCGAACTCAGCGAGTGCTCGGCGACAGATGCGCCGAGCGCATCCGCGATTGAACCGCCAAAAAAACCGAGTAGCAGCGCCCCGCAAGCCAGCAATACAATTGGCGCCAGCATCACTCCCGGCTGCGGGCTACCGTGGTGGTCAACAGACCTATGGGCTTCCATCTCCGCCGGAGCAACCACCAGCAACACCATGCGACCGGTGTAATAGGCCGTCAACAAAGCGGCGGCCAGTGCAACCAGCGCGAAGGGACCCAGCCCACCTTGTGCCAGTTGGGCGAAAATTTCCTCCTTACTAAAAAAACCGGCCAGTGGCGGTACACCCGCCAACGCCGCACTACCGATCACCAGTGCAGCGGTGGTAAGCCGCAATCGCCGACCACCGCGCCGACCAATTTCCTCGAGATCATTGGTTCCCAGGTAATGGATATATACTCCCGAGCACAAAAAGAGTAGGGCCTTGAAAACCGCATGCGTCACCAAATGGAATACCCCGGCAAACAGACTGCCGGCCGCCAATCCCATCAGCATGAAACCGAGCTGGCTTATCGAAGAATAGGCCAGTACCTTTTTGATATCGCGCTCGACCATCGCAATCGTCGAAGCCAGCAATGCGGTAAAGGCAGCGACGCACAATACGATCATCCGAGTATCTTCCGCCGCCATAAAGAGCGGGTGCAGCCGCGCCATCAAAAAAACCCCGGCCGCCACCATGGTCGCCGAGTGCAATAGCGCGCTGACCGGCGTCGGCCCCTCCATCGCATCGGGCAGCCAGGTGTGCAGCGGAAACTGGGCGCTCTTACCGACGATGCCGACGAAGATCAGTAGCGTGATCAGACTGAGCATCGCCGGAGTCGCAAGACGGACCAGTCCCGACGCCGGATCGAGCAAATGCGGTAAATCAAAGCTATTACTGATCGGCAAGATCAATAGTAAACCGATAAAGAGCCCAACATCGCCTACCCGCGTCATCAAAAATGCCTTTTTGGCCGCGGCACTGGCCTCAGGTTTTTCATACCAGAAGCCGATCAGAAAAAAAGACGCCAGCCCCACCAATTCCCAAAAAATAAAAGCCTGCAACAGATCGATCGCGTAGACAAAACTGAGCATCGCCCAGGCAAAAAAGCTGAGCATCGCGAAATAACGCGTCTGCCCTGAATCGCCCGACATATAACCGAGCGAATAGACCATCACACAGAAGGTCACTAACGCCACCGCCACGGCAAAAAGCAAACTCAGCCCATCGAGCATAAAACCGAATTGCAGGTTGATCTCACCACTGGCAAACCACGGGAAGCGCAGCGGCTTGGCCGGCCCTTGCAGCCATAGCGCAACTGCACTTACAAGCGACAGACCGGCTCCGGTCAAGGCAACCACGCGGGCAGCAGCGGGATGGGGTCGCAGCGCCAGGATGCAAAGCACAAAGCTGCAAAGCGGAGCGCCAGTGGCCAGCAGCACGAGTGTCAGCGCGTCCACAGCTATCCCCTCAATTCGGTGAGGTGTTCGACATCTATTTCGCGCCGCAAACGATACAGACGCAGGATAATCGACAAAAATATCGCCACTTCGGCAGCAGCCAGGCCGATAATAATTAGCACGAAAACCTGTCCGACAGCCGGATCGGAGACCACGTAGCGATTGAAGGCCATAAAGTTGAGGCTGGCGGCGTTCATCATCAGTTCGACGCCGATGAGCACCGCGATCATATTGCGCTGCGACAACACCGCGACCAGCCCCAAGCTGAACAAGGCCAGCCCCAGCAACACGAAGGCTTGTAGCGTCATGGCACCGCCCTTTCCCTGCGGGCGATGAGTATCGCGCCGACAATCGCCAACAACAGCACTAGCGACAAGGTTTCTAATACGAGGTTGTACGCATTGAGCAACAGGTGACCCAACTGCTCCACCTGCCAGGCCGCGGCCGGCGCCTGCTGTGCCAATTGCGAAAATTCAACCCCGCGTATTACCGTGGCCATTGCAGCAAAGAAGATCGCGGCGCCGACGATAGCCAAGGCGAACTTGCGCGGCTGGCTTTGTGGTGGTCGCAGCGCCATCGACAGCGACAGCATCATAGCAAAAACGATCGCCACAGTGATGCCGCCGATGTAGATCAATAACTGCATCGCCGCAACAAATGGGCTACCCAAATAGAGGAACAGGCCCGACAGACCTAACAGGCTAATACCCAGGCCAATAATTGCATGGAGCACCTGGCGCATAAAGGCGGCCATCAGCCCACCCGCGACGACCAGACCGGCGAAAAGATAGACCGCCAATTGCTCAATCATCTCCGACCTCTCCTGAGCTTGCGTCCGCTTCGGCCGCCTTTTTCGCCGCCGCCGCTTTTTTCGCTTCGGTCGCCCGCTTCTTCTCCTCGGCCTTTTCCGCTTCGAGTTTACGCAGACGCTCCACCGTATCTTGTTCACCGTCGCGCCAGTCGTCGAGCAGGTCGTAGAGGAAATCACTGCGTTTATAACCCGCCTCGTCATAGGTCCGGCTGTAACCCAGCGTGTCCGTCGGGCAAACGTCCAAACACAGTCCGCACTCGCTACACAGGGCAAAGTCAACGGTGAATTCGGTGACACGCGTACGCTTCAAACCCTCTGGCTTTTCGCCTTCAAGCTCAATGCAAAAAGAGGGACATACTCTTTCGCAGGCTTTACAGGCGATGCAGTCATGCGAAGCGATATCTTCTTTCTCGATTAACACGATCACATTGCGATAGGCCTCGGTCATCTCCAGCCGCTCACGCGGATATTGCGAGGTGACGGCCGGGCGCAGAAAGTGTTGTATCGTCACTCGCATCCCCACCAACAGGCTCTGTGCACCGGAAGATATCTGTCTCAATAATCCCATATCTATACCAACTTTATCACGACAATCGTGACCAACAAATTGAGAATCGCCAGTGGCACCAGCACGATCCAAGCGAAACTCATCAACTGATCAAAACGCAAGCGCGGGAAGGTCCAGCGAAACCACATCATCAGCATAATAAGCGCGTATACCTTGAGCAAAAACCACATCCAGCCGGGCAAAAACGGCCCTCGCCAGCCACCCAAGAACAGCACTGTAGCCAAGGCGCAGACAATGATCATATTGGAATATTCGGCGAAGAAGAACAGGGCGAAGCGCATGCCCGAATACTCAGTATGGAAACCGGCGATCAGTTCGGATTCGGCTTCGGGAATATCGAAGGGCGCGCGGTTGGTCTCTGCCGTCGCCGCGATCAGAAATATCAACGCAGCCACTGGCTGTACGACGATAAATGGAAAGGACGCCTGGGCGAGGCTGATCTGGTAGAGACTCATTGATCCGGTCATCAACACAATAGGGATGACCGAGAGGATAAGCGGTATCTCGTAGGAGATATTTTGCGCCACCGAGCGCACCGCTCCCAGCAGCGCGTATTTGTTATTGGACCCCCATCCAGCGAGGAAGATGCCAACGATCGTCAGACCGCTTATCGACAATAGCAGCACCACCGCGATATCGAAGTCGTGGAAAATCCAAGTTTCCGATAGCGGAAAAAGCGAACACAGTGCGATAACCGGCGCGAAGACTAGCACCGGCGCCAGCAGATAGAGCGGCTTGTGCACGTGATCGGGCGTCAACAATTCCTTACTCAACAGCTTGCCCATATCGGCCACGCTCTGCAACAGACCGAAGGGGCCGTGCTCGGTCGGCCCCAAACGGCGTTGAATGCGAGCGCTGAGCTTCCGCTCGAGCCAAATAAGCATCATCGCGTTGATCGTCAGATAGCCCATAATACCCGCGACCGCCGCCGCCAGGGCCAACCACGGACTGTCCAGGATCTGCGTTAAGTTATTTTCCATTGGATTAACGATCGATCTCGGGGACAACGATATCGATGCTGCCGAGAATGGCCACCGCATCGGCCAGCATCGTGCCCGGCATAACTTCGGTCATCACAGATATATTGACAAAAGACGGCGTGCTCAGTTTGTGACGCACGGGCACATCGCTGCCGTCACTGACGATATAGTGCTGATAGCGGCCTCGAGCGGATTCTACCGCGAAATTGTATTCGCCCTCGGATGGCCGAATTCGCTTGGGCACTTTTGCCGCCATAAAGGGACCTTCAGGGATCTCTTTTAACGCCTGTTCGACGATGGTCAAGCTCTGCCCAATCTCCTGCATGCGCACCATACTCCGATCAAAACAATCACCATTCTGACCGCTGGCAACCTCAAAATCGAAGCGCTCGTAAATACCATAGGGCTCGTCTTTGCGTAGATCGCGGGCAAAACCCATCGCCCGCAAACATGGGCCTGAAAGTGCATAACTCTGCACTAGGTCCGCGGCGAAAACACCCACTCCCTTGGTCCGTTCCTGAAAAATCACATTGCCGATGACTAATTCCTCGAATACTTCCAGTCGGCCCCGAAAATAGCTACAAAATTCGGCGGTGCGCGCGAGAAAGATCTCATCGACGTCCATCGACACACCACCAAAACGGCCGTAGCTATAGGTCAGTCGCGAGCCGGTAATCGAGTCGAGGATGTCGAGAATTTTCTCTCGATCGTCAAAGCCGTAGAGGAAGGGCGTAATGCCGCCCAAATCGAGCAAAAAAGTGCCCAGCCACAATAGATGGCTCGATATGCGGTTTAGCTCGGCGGCGATAACGCGGATATACTCCGCGCGCTCGGGGATTTCGATGCCCAGCATCTTCTCCACCGCCTGACAGTAGGCGATATTGTAGATCATGCCCGAGAGATAATCGACCCGACTGGTATTGGGCAGGAACTGCAAATAGTCGCGATTTTCGGCCATCTTCTCGTGTGCGCGATGTCCGTAGCCGATCACCGGTTCGACGGATAGGATGGTCTCGCCGTCCAGATGCAATTTGAGGCGCAATACGCCGTGGGTTGAAGGATGTTGCGGACCCATGTTCATGTAGTAGGTGTCCTGGTCTTCGGCCACCAATTCGATATTATTCTGCGACGTCACTGGCCATCTCCTCGCGGCGCGGGTCCCGATCGACAAAATCCTTGCGCAAAGGATGTCCGATATAGTCCTCCTCCAGCAAAATCCGCTTCATGTCGGGGTGGCCGTCAAAAGAGACGCCGTACATGTCGAATACCTCGCGCTCATACCAGTCCGCCCCCGCAAAAACACCGCTGATACTCGCGCCCGTCGCTTCGGGTACGACCGCAACATGCAGCAAGTGCCGTTCGGGCTCGCCCTGACGGTTGAACTGATAGACCAAGCGAAACACCCCCTCACCTTCGCGCGCGTCGACACAGGTGAGCATTTCGAGATGGAAGCCACCTTTGCCAAATAACTCGGCGATAGCGGGCATCTGCTCGGCAGTAGCTCGGTGCAAATAGTGATAGCCCCGATTCTCGTCGTCCACCGCAGAAGAAGCGTCCGCCCCGACGAGGGCTTGCAATTTTTCCTCAATCAAGCCTTGTCCCCTTCAAATTTGTCACCGGCTTTGATTTTCTCCCCGAGCTTGAGCAAGGCTGAATAGAGCGCTTCGGGCCGCGGCGGGCAGCCCGGTACATAGACATCGATTGGGATGATTTTGTCGGCGCCCTCGACAATCGCGTACTGCCCCGGGTATTTGAACGGCCCACCATCGATCGTGCAACCGCCCATGGCGATAGCCCACTTGGGTGCCGGCATCTGGTCCCATAGCGTCTTGATTGGGTCGACCATCTTGCGGGAGATCGTGCCGGCCACAATCATCACATCCGCCTGCCGAGCGCTGGGCCGGAATACCCCGGCGCCAATTCGGTCCAAATCGAAACGCGCGGCACCCACGGCCATCATCTCAATGGCGCAGCACGCCAGCCCGAAAGTCAAGGGCCAAAGTGAACGCGCCCGCGCGTGGTTAAGCAAGGTCTCGAGCGAATTCAGATGGACCAACGGCCCCACCTGCCGTAGTAAGTCGGCGCTTTCACTGCCTGCTGAATCCGCATTGTCGATCTGAACCAACCCATCCTTAGAACTCATGATTATCCTTTTGACAAGTCGCGCAGTTTATCGCCAGTGCAAAATGCCTTTGCGCCAGGCATAGGCGATGGCCAGCAACAAAATCGCCACAAAGAGAGACAACTCTAACAGGTCCCGCCACACGTAGGCACTACTGTCAAAAACCAGCGCGACGGGGAGAATATAGAGCACATCGACTTCGAATACGACAAAAATCAACGCAAACAAATAGTAGGATATGTCGAAGCGGATCCATGCGCTGCCAATGGTATCGACACCGCACTCATAGGTGTCGAGTGCCTTCTTGCCCCGCGACCGTGGCGCGATAAACAAAGGCAGCACCACGGGCAGAGCGCCGAGGATAAGGCCGGCGCCCAATAAGCCACCGAAAAGTGCGTAATCTGAAAAATATTCCATAGCAGTTCAATTCCCGTATAAAGACCTGAACCCCAATTTAAGCTCTCCAGCCGCGACGGCCAACTAGTTTTCATAGTGAGTTTTTTGCTGATAGATTTAGCAAGTGTTATGCGCTCACCATCGACGGCCAAAATCGATTTACAATCACCGAACAAGACATTGCACGTTCTCAACAAGCTCCCGCGAAAGTAACCTCAGCGAGTATCGAGCATTATTTATCGTCTATCCCACAATAAACCCACTGCCGAATGTATTTCGGTAGTGAGACACAAATTCGAAATCCAAAGAAGATTACCCGCCGTGAAGCAAGCACAGCCGGTGTACTGACGTGGCCTCGTTTGCAAAGACCTCGCCTGTAAATAGGTCGGGCTTCAAGCCGCATCCGATGTGCACCGGACGTGAAAACACGGCAGACGCAAAAATATAAAAGCAATATGGCGCGCATATTTTCACATATCCCCTGCTTGCCGCGCACCTGCGATCATATCATTTGGGATGTTGTGAGTTGGGTCGGGAACCCTGTTTCCTCGAACACCTTGTGCAACAGACCACTCATAACGGAGCATGAGGGTGTGCCGCATTAAGCTTCTACCCTTCGCACAACGTTTACGCAAGGCATGAATGGCTGTGCCTGTGCCAGCAAAGACGAGCGCATTGGGGCAGTCCTCGGTTTAAGTAATAAATGTCGACATGAAATTGCGTCAGCTATATCGTTGTAGCTGCGATTATGTGAATCAATCCCATACGGCCGTCGTCGGCTTGCGGTTCGCTAGGACTTGGATGCGGAGCATGCGGAATCACCCCGATTGTTGGCTAGTACCTCTGTGTGTCATTATTGTCCCCTCCCACCCAACCGTTTAGCTGTGGACGCCGCAGATGCCGATGACGCGGGTGATCCTGCCGTAGCCTCCAATCACGAATTGTAATTCGTCAATTGACAGCCAACCAATACGAGTACGCGTCGGTCCGCGGCGGCGGATTTATGGCGCGCCGTACTGTTGTGGGATGGCAATAGCCTTACGGGCGGAGGCACGGCGTAGTGGCCAAGATCGCACCGGGCTGTTAGCATAGGGATATACTAGTGTCGGCGAAGCGATATGTATGACGGGCCGCGCGGGTGACGCCACCCGACTCAACGACCTGACTACGCACAACGGCTCGGTTAACGCAGCAGAATCACAGCACCCGCGGGTGAGCCAATTTGCACGCCACTCCCACAGGATCACAGTCGTGTTTCCCGATACAGATGGCACACCATGGTCTTCGCCGCCGCACAACGGCACCACCGTCGAGTCGAATGAACAATCGGCGACCGGATTTCTACCGCCGGGTCATCCAGGAAGGAAGCTCTCGCGAAACGACGTGCGGTAGAATCTCTGGGAATATTGGAGCGCGGCACTCATTAGCGAGCTGCGATGCCCCAGCGGCAGCCCTTATAGCAAAAGGACTCGCCCGCCGCGCCCATACAAGCTTGAGTCTCTCATCGGAGCCCGTATATGATCCAGCATATGCTCGTTGACTGTAGTGGGTGCTAACCCTAGATCGAGAATGAAAGGCAGCGCTTGATAAAGCCTATACATTGGAGCATGAACGGGGAACATTGCGAAAGGAATTCCGCGTCTTGCACCCTTTTGCAACAATGGCTGCGCGCCCGAATGGGTTGTTAAAACAGCGGATTTATCCGCCCTTTTTTATAATCCCGACCAACGAAATTGAGCTCCCACCATATTTGACGTAACTCATTTGTCTAGCTATGGTTTGGCTATTCATACAGGCGCCGAGAGGTGCCACTGCGTTCACATTTCAGCCGTTCCGACTGCGCGCAATCCATCGCGATGCGCAGCATAGCCCTCAGAGATACGCTCATTGCCCTATCGCTCCGCACTGCATTTCTTGCGCCGCTTGTTATTGGTTGCCCTTGGCCTTTTCCTGCTGACGGAAGCCCTGGGTTACCTCACCTTTTTTCTATCTGGGGCCGGCCAAGCCGATCTGAGCAACCTTCAGGCCCTGCCCGCACCCGCTCGTGCAGCCCGCGCACCACAAAGCCTCAACCAAGTCGCCGAATGGCCCGAAGCCAATGGCCGCGCCTTTCAACAAGCACCGATGCTTGATTCCCTGGTCCAGGCAGGGGCATTGCCCCCGGTCGAACAACGCCTGCCGCAAAACCCGCTGGTCATCGTGCCCGCCGACCAGAACGGCCCTTATGGCGGCACTTGGACCCGTTACGGCACCAGCCCCTCCGATATCGGCATCTTCAGCCACCGCTTGGCCTACGACGGCCTGCTGCGCTGGGGCCCAATGGGCCGCGAGATCCGCCCGAACCTGGCCACGCACTGGGATATCGCCGACGAGGGCCGCACCTTCACCTTCCATTTGCGCCGCGGAGTGCATTGGTCAGACGGGCATCCCTTTACCGCCGACGACATCATGTTCTGGTATGAGGACGTGCTGCAAAATAAAGATCTGACCCCGGTCATCGCCGTCGAATACAACAAGGGCGGTCGACTAGTCCAGATCGAGAAACTCGACGACTACACCGTACGCTTTAAATACGCCGAGCCCTATGGCCTATTCCTAAAGATGATGGCCTCCAATCTTAGCTATCAATTGGTCAGCTACCCAGCACACTACCTCAGACAGTTTCACCCTCAATACACCCCCGAAGAAGAGCTCTTGCGCCAAGCACAGGCGGCCGGCAAGGATTTTTGGTACCAGTACTTCACTGACCGATACGACTATCGCAATATCGACTGTCCGCGTATCTGGCCGTGGGTCGTGACCAAACCGCCGCCGGCGCGACCGGCCGAGTTTATGCGCAATCCCTACTACTGGAAGGTCGACCCCGACGGCCAGCAACTGCCCTATATAGACCGTATGACTTTTGAGATCTTCGATATCGAGACGATCAATATCAAGGCCATCAATGGCGAAGTCGGCATGCAGGGCCGGCACACCACCTTCCAAAACTATCCGCTATTTATGGCCAATCAAGAGCGCGGCGGTTACAAGGTGCGCCACTGGCTTGATGGCGGCGACGGCACCATGGCCATCACCTTCAATCTAAATCACAAAGATCCGGTACTGAAAAAGATCTTCCACGACCGCCGCTTCCGCATCGCCCTGTCGCACGCGCTCGATCGCGAGGCCATACGCGAGGCGGCCTATTTGGGTCAGGGCGAACCCCGCCAGCTCTCACCGCCGCCAGCCTCAGCCTATTATGTGCCCGAGCACCTCTATTCTTATTTACAGCACGACCCCGGCCTCGCCAACCGCCTGCTCGACGAAATGGGCCTGAGCGCCCGCGACAGAAA
>JACLAC010019975.1_pt1 | contig 10635 bp, 9 predicted proteins | sample 8027881 | NCBI WGS metagenome assembly JACLAC01 (sample SAMN15725517, study PRJNA655200) | protist metagenome | isolation source: fluorescence activated cell sorting (FACS) single amplified genomes of... | place: Spain: Blaines Bay Microbial Observatory, Mediterranean Sea | collected 2016-01-19 | reverse complement strand
AGCTTCAACGCCGCGGCATTTATCGCACCCGCTATGAAGGCCGAACGCTTCGCGACAACCTCGGCGTACCGCGGCCATCCAATCGATTTTTTGAGTAGTGAAGGAGTGACTGCCTTGGCATCGGACTTCTCGGTTCATTTTTCGCACTCCGCATACAACCTCGCGGAGCGGTTCGCTGCCCGCGGCACCGGTATCCCACATTTCCAAACGTGGAAACCAGAAGACTTAAAAGCGCGAATTCACGAGGCCAATGTCCTCGTATTGTCTGGATTTTGGCATAACGATCTGCTGCCGTTGGCGTCTAATTTACGTTACGTCCAGGCGTGCGCGGTGGGCTACGACCAGTTTGACCAGCAAGCGCTATCGGAGGCGGGCGTCCGCTTATCCAACACCCATGGTGTTAATGCAAATGCGGTCAGCGAACACGCGATTGCACTGATGCTCGGCCTGACCCGGCAGCTCCACGTAGCTCGGGACAACCAACGAGCGCACCATTGGCGGGCGATGATCTCGGACTTAAGCAAACGGGAAGACGAGTTACCCGGCAAGACGGTGGTCATCTATGGATTGGGAACGATCGGTCAGCGCGTCGCAACGATCGCAAAGGCATTGGGCATGACGACGCTCGGTGTAAAACGCGATCTCTCCACAGGTTCCGATACCGTGGACGAATTGCACTCACCGGAGGCATTCCCCGGGCTGCTTGCGCGTGCAGACTTCGTCGTGCTGTGTTGCCCACTTACAGACCAAACCGCAAACCTCATCGACGAAAACGCGCTCGCCGCAATGCGTCCCAGCGCCTATTTGATCAATGTCGCGCGGGGCGGTTGCGTCGAACAAGGGGCGCTGATCAATGCACTGGCAAGCCAGGAAATCGCGGGCGCGGGGATTGACGTCACGGTTCCGGAGCCGCTTCCAGAAGACTCCCCTTTGTGGGACTTCGACAATGTCATAATCACCCCTCACACTGGTGGTGAGACCTGCGCGTACGAAGACAACGTCATCGACGTGCTGGTGGACAACCTTGCCCGGCTCGCCGCTGGCTCTTCTTTGCGCAACGCGGTGGTCTAGCGAAACAAAATGTTACAGAGCACTGGTCGGGACTTGTCGGATGGCTGCGTAGCGGCCGCCCAAAATCTCGGGTTCAAAATAGAACAAGCGGCCGACGATATCGAGACGCTGCGCAAGATCCCCGCTGATCTAATGCGCGCACTTCACGAGCACCGGCTCACCCGAATGTTGCTACCTCGTTCCATCGGTGGAGACGAGGTGCGCCCGAGTGTGTACTTGGACGCGATCATCGAGCTGTCCCGCCATGATGGCTCTGTCGGTTGGAATATCTTCGTTGCAAATAGCTCGGCATTGCTCGCCGCATTTCTGGATGTCGACGCCGCGCGAACCATCTATGACGATCCACTTGGTTTAATGGCATGGGGTCCACCCACTGCGCAACGGGCGTATGCGGTATCGGACGGTTATCGCGTCAGCGGCGAGTGGGGGTTCGCCTCCGGATGCCGGCACGCGACCTGGATGGGTGCCCATTGTCGCGTAGAAGATACCGACGGCTCTCTTCGACAGAACTCAAGCGGCCGGCCTGCGGTGCGCAGCCTGCTATTTCCGGCGTCAGAGGCTGAACTATTAGACGACTGGAACCCGATTGGACTGCGCGGAACGGGCTCAGAAAGCTATCGTATCGATGACGTTCACGTTCCCGAATCGTTCAGCTCTACACGTGAGGAACCCGAGCAGCGACGCGAAACCGGCGCCTTGTATGCATTCACGCAACAAGGCTTGTACGCGGTTGGGGTGGCTGGAGTCGCATTGGGCATTGCCGACGCAATGCTCGACGCCTTTGTTACGCTCGCTAGCGAGAAAGTACCTCGGGGACTCGTTCGTCATGCCGACAATCCCACCGTACAAAGCGAAGTGGCGCGCAGCACCGCGGCCGTTGGTTCGGGTAGGGCGTGGCTAGCCGAGACCCTTGACGAGATCTACGAGCGCGCAGGAAATCTGCCGTGCGTCAATCTAGGTGACCGGGCGCGGGTCAGACTCGCCTGTACGAACGCCATACACAGCGCGCTGGAAGTATCGCGCACCACGTACCATTTGGCAGGCGTCGACGCGATCTTTCCCGGCAGTCCGTTCGAACGGCGATTTCGGGACATCAACACGCTCTCACAGCAAATCCAATCACGCTCTCAACACTACGAAGCCACGGGGCACGTTCTGTTGGGCGGTGAACCCGAGACGTTTTACTGAAATAACGCGCAGAGGCACGCCTGCCGAAGTGCTAACTCCCGCCCGGCCACACGCTGTCCCAAACGCTCAACTCAACTTCGCGCGTCGCGTTGCTTGGTCGTAAGCTCCCTGCAAGCGCAAGGAGGAGTCACACTGGGGGTCACACTGGGGGTCACACTGGGGGTCAACTGGAGCACCTAGGGGGGTATCCGTATCTTCGCGCCGACGGCACTACGCGTGCACGGCGCCTATCGCACAAGCGCGACCCGTTGGGAATGGGAAAAACCCTTCACCGTGAACGCGACCCGAAACAAGTCGGCTCCGCGCTTAGGCGGACATTTTCGTTGCTTGTTCGCGCAATTTGAATTTTTGGATTTTTCCGCTCGGGGTCCTCGGGAACTCAGACACGAGCTCGAGCCGCTCCGGCAAATACGTCTTTGTGAGCTTACGTGCCAACAGGAACGAAACGAGCTCATCGAGCGTCAATGACGTTCCGTGCTTAAGCTGCACGAAAGCACACCCCCGCTCCCCTAACCGTTCATCTGGAATGGCCACAACCGCGGCATCGACGACGGACTCATGCCGGTAGATCAGCTCCTCGACCTCTACCACCGGGACGTTCTCTCCACCTCGGATAATGATGTCTTTTGAGCGGCCCGTAATTCGGATGTATCCATCACCATCCATACGGGCGTTGTCGCCCGTATCGAACCACTCAGAGTCTTGATCGTCACCGTGTGGCTTGGGTAGGTTGAAATAGCCGACAAACGTCGTTGGACCGCGTGACTGAAGGCGGCCCTCCTGACCGGAAGGAACAGCCTGTCCGTCGTCATCAACCACTCGCACTTCTTGACCAGGGAGCGCACGGCCATCGCTTTCGAACACTTTTTCCTCGGGGTCACCTGGATAAGTCGCCGTTACGATGCCATTTTCCGTCATGCCCCACGCGCTCATGACATACAGATCGGGCAACACCCGCGCCGCTTCACGCAATAGAACTCTTGGGATCGGCGCGCCCGCGCACAAGAACAGCCGGAGCGACGACAAGTCGTAGTCACGCACGTTTGGATTATTGACGAGGTCACTCAGAAACGGCGTAGAGCCCAAGGTAATCGTGCACTTTTCGTCCTGGATCTTGCGCGCCGCAACAACGGGGTCCCACACATCTTGCAGGACACATTTCAACCCGTACATCAAAGGGAACACGACGGCGTACATGAAGCCAGTTTGGTGCGCGAGGGGCGAACCCATGTAAACAACGTCGTCGTCGGTCAGTCCGAATAACTCCTTTGCAAAACGCGCTTTGCAAAGGAGTGTGTTCGCTGTATGCATGACGCCCTTGGGTTGCCCGGTGGTCCCAGATGTATACATCAGCTCTGTCACGTCACCGGCGCCCGGGCGTTGGTCAACAACACGTTGCATTAGCTTCTCGTCGTCCTCCCAACGAGGCTCCAAAAGCGTGCTTTCGAAACTTTGCATTTCGTGGTCGGTCTTCGACGAAGACCCCTGCCACGGTGCGTCTGCAACCAGCACATGCTCAAGCGACGGGAGGGCCGGGCGGAGGCGCTCCAACATCGCCGGGTAGCTGAAACCGCGGAAGGAATTAGGGATCACAAGCAACTTGGTTTGCGCAAACCCCAGCATGAACTCTAGCTCTCGCTCCCGGAAGATCGGCATAAGAGGGTTGAACACAGCGCCGATGTACGCGCACGCCGGATACATCACGGCGTAGTGCCACCAGTTCGGCAGCTGCATGGCAACCACGTCTCCTCGTCCGATACCGAGCTGCACAAGGCCTGCCGCAGCCCGTCTTGCCAGCCTTAACAGGTGGCGGTATGACAGCGTTGTGACGGCGAGTGTCTCGGAATTCTCAGAGACAACGGCAACTCGATCGAGCGCTGCGATGGCGGAGGATTCGAAGCGCTCGGCGAACAGGGTATCGCCCCAGTAGCCGGCAGCGATCGATTTCTCTAGTCGGCCAGGGGGTAGCTCAGGCTTAAAGCGCATAGACGACGACATGCTATGCGGCGTCTTCTCGCCGGGCACCGATGACGGCAACGTCGGGCTCGATGTCATTTTGCAGAACGTCGTTGAACCGATTGAACGCGCCGCAAAGTGCAATGCGCCATGTGAGCTCGGTTATCTGCGCGTCGTCGAAATGTTCACGTAGCTTGTCGAATAGGGCATCTCGTACACGATTGGGTTGTTCCGTGACCAAGCGTGCATATTCGATGACCAGCCGATCGACATCGTCGAACTCGTCGTATTGCTGATAATCGAGAATATTCATCGCTGCTTCACCGGAGACACCCGCAACTTCGAGCTTGGGGGTGTGATGCGAAACGCAGTAAGTGCACTCGTTGAGCTTCGAGACCGTTACGAGCGCAAGCTCTAGATAACGCTTCGGCAAAACGTGCTCGTCCGCAAGCTCCAAGAGCAGCGCGAATGTATGGCGCATGATCGGCGGTCGATTCGCCATCGCGCCCAGCAAGCTCCCAAAGGAGCCATAAGATCCTGCTCGCTCGAAGAGCGCTCGATCGGTGGCTGCTAGCGCCTCGGGCGCCATCATTTTTACTCTTCCCACGCTACTTCCTCTGATCCCCGCCAGGCAGTGCCTGTCCGAGTGTCATACCTCCGTCTATGGCGAGCACTTGCCCGGTGATTTGCGCGGCTCGATCGGAGCTTAAGAACGCCACGGCGTCCGCGATCTCCGACGCTGCTTGGTCACGGCCGAGCGGAATTCTCGTCGCCACAAAACGCTCATAGTCTTCCTGCTCGGGCGTAATGCGTTCCCAGATGCGCGTCCGAATGACGCCTGGCGCCACCGCATTCACCCGAATACCTCGTGACGAGAGGGCCAATGCCATACCCTTGGTCCAGTGTATGACGGCCGCTTTCGACGCACCGTAGGCGTGGAATCGGGAGGGCATCTGCCCTGCAATGGACGCCGTCGTACAGATGCTCGCGCCCTGCGTCAGGTGGGGGCCCACGACCGATGTCACGACGTGCGCAGAGACGAAATTTAGCTCAACAGTGTGGCGAAAGAGCTCAGGGTCTACGAACGGGTCGCTCGCGCTGGGCTCGCCGAGAGCTTCCCCGCGTTCGGGGTCGCCACCTGCATTGTTGACCAGCACCCTGGGCGCAACATCGAGGGCGGCATAGGCCTCTGTTACGCTCTCGACATCCGTCACATCGCAAGGGCATTCACTGACACAATCGGTCTCGAATGTACCCGGCTCCAGGTCCCAAACGTGGACGTGATCGGCAATACCTTGGGCAAGCAACGCGTCTACGATGGCGCGCCCGATACCACGGCCGCCGCCGGTCACAATCGCGACCTTACTCACTGATTGCGTCCTTCGGGTGGTTCTTTCCATCGAAGTAGGCCATTTCGGCACCCGCACGAATAGCTTCGTAGCCGTCCAAACACCGCGTATTCACGGTGAAACGTCCGGGGTTATTACGAGGCCGGCCGTGAGTGTGAATGCCGCACGTGCCGCAGAACCAATGGTGCGCCTCGGCGCTGTGAAACTGATAGAGCACCAAACCCTCGTGCCCTGCTGAAATGCTGAGCTCGTGATCGGCCACCGGATGGTGGACGATCCCTTTCTTGGTGCACACCGAGCAATCACATTCCAGCAGCCGTGTGATCGGCGCCTCCAGGGCAACTTCGAAACGCACGGCCCCACAGTGGCAGCTGCCGTGATACGTGGGCATGCGCTCAGTCCTTTGCCATGATCGCGAGCGCTTCGTCCCAAGCTGTCAGCGTGTGCTCGACATCAGCCTCAGTCAGTGAGGTCGACAGATAGTACTTGCTCTCCGATTTCATTATTCCGCGCTCGTACAGCAATGCGTTGAAGCGGGCCTGCTTCGCCGCGTCACCGCGCAAGACATCCCGGTAGTTTCTAACCTCACCGGACGTAAAGACGGTATCGAACATCGGCGGCTCACCGACAACCACGGCGTCTATCCCGTGACGCGAAAGGCGCTCCCGCAACCCGTCGCGCAATATGTTGCATGTTTCGAAAAACCGTTCGTAAGTTCCTGGCTCACGCAACACCGCAAGCGTGGCGACGCCGGCCGACGCCGCTACCGGATTACCAGACAGCGTCCCCACCTGCGGCACGAAGTGCTCGGGATCCGCGCGCTCCCGATCGAAGCACGCCATGATCTCCTCGCGTCCCGCAACCGCTGCCAAAGGAAATCCGCCACCGATGGCTTTGCCGAGCGTGCACAGATCCGGCTCGACACCGTAGTATTCCTGCGCGCCCCCATAGGCGAGCCGGAATCCTGTGACCACCTCGTCGAACACGAGCAAGATGTCGTTCTCGAGGCTGATTTCTCGCATCGCTTCGAGAAACCCCGGCCGAGGCGGGATCAGCCGTTGCATCGGCTCCATGAAAATCGCGGCGATCGACGACTTGTGCTCGCGCACCAGCGCCGCTACTGCATCGACATCATTGAACGGCGCCACGAGCACCGTGTCGTTCACAGCCCGGGGAATGCCGGCGGAATCGGCCACGGGCTCCAGGGTGTTACCCGGTTGCTTAGGCGCTAGGCTCATCAAGCCGTAGTCACTGTACCCGTGGTAGCCGCCCTCGAACTTTAGGATCTTCTCGCGGCCTCGGTAAGCCCGTGCGAGCCGCATGGCGAAAGCATCGGCTTCGGAGCCGGTGCTCGTGTACCGTACTTTTTCGGCGCATGCCACGGCATCGATGATCGTTTGCGCGAGTTCAACACCGTGGCGGTTGTTAGCGAAGAAGGTCGTGCCACGATCGAGCTGCGCTAGCACTGCCGCCCGTACATTCGGATGTCCGTGCCCGATCAGCATGGGCCCCGAGCCGATCAAGAAGTCAACGTACTCCTTGCCGTTTTCGTCCCAAACCCGGCTGCCCTTTCCTTCGCGAATCATGACGTGGGCGGCAGTGTTCCCGAACGTGCCACCAGGCAGAACCGACTGCGCTTGACCGAAGATTTCGTTGTTTGCTGTACTCATTTCACTATCCACTCATGGCTTCGATGAATGCGATGCGGTCGTCTCGACCCATCGTTGCATAGGACATACCGGTCCGGTCGACGAGATCCCCGTAACGAGACCGAATCTGTCGTGCAAGCTCCTCCGGGCCTCCGCTAACCGCGAACTTTGTGAGCACATCATCGGAGATGAGCTCACCCATAGCCTCCCACCGCCCTTGCTTCGACATCGCATTGAGCTCCGGCTGCAGGTCCCCAGCGTCGATTGAGTCGAGCACAGGCTTATACGCGGGCGTCGAACCATAAAAGGCGACTTGCTGGCGCATCTTTTCGTCAGCAGCTTTCATCTCCTTATCATCTCGCCCGGTAACAGAGAACACGGGATAGACGATCTCGAAATCCTCCCGCGACCGCCCACTCTTGGCGAACCCACGCTCGAGTGCAGGCAACGTGGTCTCTCGCAAATACGCCTCAGTCGTAAATCCGTGGACCAGGAGCCCGTCGGCCACCTCGCCGGCCACCTCCGTCATGCGAGGGCCTACCGCAGCCAAGTAGATTCTTGGCGCTCCGTGCTCGGTGTTGGTTGGCGTAAAGAAGGGAGTCATCAGCGTGTGCGTGTAGAACTTTCCCAAGAATTCGAGAGGCGTGCCTTCATACCAGCAGGCCCAGATAGCTCGGAGCGCAAGCACAAACTCGCGCATCCGGGCTGCAGGTGCGGACCAAGGCATTGAGTAACGCTTCGTGATGTGCGGGCGGATCTGAGAACCCAAGCCCACGATCAATCGGCCTTTCGCTGCCGCATTGATGTCGTGCGCCATGTACGCAAGCGCCATCGGGGTGCGCCCAAACGCAACTGAAATGCCGGTAATCAAATCGATCGAGCTCGTGGTCTGCGACGCCATCAGCAGCGGCAAGAACGGGTCATGTGAGGTCTCCGCCGACTTCAAGCCTGCATACCCCATCTCCTCGAACTCTCGAGCCTCATTACCGGCCTTGTCGAGCTCCCAGGTAATTCCTGCATCAACCTTCATCGCATAATCCCCCAACGCATCGTCGATCCGTCTGAGTCTACCTCAAACGATTGTGAGAGAATTCGTCCGTTGACCGAGTCACATGAGCGAGCCACCCGATGTCGAGGCCCCCGCAGCTGCAAACACTCGTCGATGCGCTGGAATCCGCCATCGACGCAACCTGCCCCCCAGGCGACGCACGCGCGTGCGCCCACAGCATCTTCTCCGCCTTGCGAGAATCAACCGGGGAGCAACGCCCCACCGAGCAGAAGGAGCCACTCGATTGCCTGACCAATCTCCCCGGCGCAATTAGCAATACCCGGGCCGGGCCCTCGCATTGCGCGGATCTCGCAACCGCATTCGACGCCCTCTACCCCGACCTGGCGTGGCAACGACGCCCAGGCAGCGAGACAGATCCGGCGTTCCACTCCGGCCACGCAACCACTCCGATCATCGGCCCACTCGGCATCGAGGTCCGCTCCGACGTGATCATCGGCGCAGGGTTGGTGGCACCCGGCGTTGCGTACCCCTATCACTCGCACCCCCCCGAGGAGCTCTACGCGGTACTGAGTGACAGCGAGTGGTACAACGAATCGCAAGGCTGGTATCGCCCCGGGCTCGGCAACGTCGTATTCCACACACCGAACGTTCAGCACGCGATGCGCGCAACTAACGCACCCTTGCTCGCCGTGTGGGCGCTCTACACCGGCGCAAGCCCGCCTTGAGCGGCGGGAAGCCGAGCATCAGCGTCTCTGGATCCCTCACCACACTGTGAAGGCAACTACCCTCAGGCGACACGCCCGACGTCGATAAACGTGGGGGTGATGTCCTTCGGTTGAAGGGCACGGGTAGGCAACGCTTGGTAAACAGAAGCCGTGCAATTAAACCAATGCGGGTCCGCAAGGCAATCCATCGAGTAGCGGCGGAGACACGCCAATCGGAGCCGGTGGCAGTCAGGGTGTCAGTGCAGAAAGCCCACGGCGCCCCGAGAACGATCAACGATGCGAAAGGAGGCCAATGATTATGCCCTCGTCGCGGCGCGCTAACGCCAACTTGGGCACGAACATCGCTACCGATGTCGGCGTCCCGAAACGCGCCCCCATCGAACTCGCCGACTCCCTTGAAATCGCGCGCCGCGCTCCACCACCGTTGTGTGGCGCAAGAGGTCTCCAAGCACCGCACTGAAGGTCCGAGCCGGCTCAGTGCCACCGTACACGCCGGGCATCGCGCGAGGCACGTCATTGCCGATCCACACCGCGATGATCACGTCGGGCGTATAGCCCACGAACCACGCATCGACGAAGCCATCGCCGGTCCCCGTTTTACCGGCGATCACCACATCGCCGGCGCCTTGGGGCCGGGCACGCCGCCCCGTACCCAGCTTCACCACATCGGTCAGCATGTCGTTGAGGGCGGAAATAGCACGGGGCCCGAAGACGCGCCGTCGCCGCGGCGGTTTTCGTTCCCAGACAGTACGGCCGCTCTCCGTGGTCAGCGCGCGCAGCGCATACGCAGATAGGGCAAGGCCGCCGTTGGCGAACACCGCGTACGCACTGGCCATCTCGAGCGGGGATACCCCACTTTGGCCAAGCGCGAGTCCCCACTGCCGTTTGAAGTCACTGACGTCCAAACCTAACCGGGTGCAAACATCCAACAGTCGCTCGAAGCCGACCTTATCGTGCAGTAGGTGGACTGCGGCCGAATTGATCGAGTGCACCAACCCCTCTCGCAACCGAATGATTCCGTAGGTGCGGCCGTCGTGGTTAACGGGGCGGTACGGCTCGGTGGACCCGGGCACGGCAATAGCCACCGGACTCGCGTCGACCCGCGTGCGCGGCGTCAGCCCTTGTTCCAGGGCCGTGAGATAGACGAACGGCTTGAACGCCGATGCGGGTGGACGGGGAATCAGGCCTTCGGTGCGCTTCGCGCGGTTCGTGCCCCGGCCGGCCACGTCGTTTCCCGTACCGCCCACCATCGCGAGTACCTCACCGTTGGGACGAAGCACGACCACCGCGCCTTGGGTGGCAGGGATCCCGCGCCTTTGAAGCCGCGCGATGGACTGGGCGAGCCGCCGTTCGGCGTAGACCTGCACTTGCGCGTTCAAGCTCGTCACCACCTTGTATTGGCCGGGGGGCAACTCAGACAGCGCTTCCTTTACCTGCGGTTTGATCCACTGCCACAAGTGACCTAGGTACGGCTTGTGAACGCCGCGTTGCCCTTGCACGGGAAGGAACGGCTTTGGAAAAACCGCCGAGGCGTCGAGGTATCCGTGCCGGCGCATCAGAGCAAACACGAGTTCGCCGCGCTCGAGTGCCGCGCGGCGTTGCTGGTGCCAATTCCAGCCCGGGCGCTTTACCGCCGCCGCGAGCACCGCCGCTTCGGGCGCGCTCAGCGCCGATGCCGGTTTCGAGAA
>JACLAC010017750.1_pt1 | contig 10635 bp, 8 predicted proteins | sample 8027881 | NCBI WGS metagenome assembly JACLAC01 (sample SAMN15725517, study PRJNA655200) | protist metagenome | isolation source: fluorescence activated cell sorting (FACS) single amplified genomes of... | place: Spain: Blaines Bay Microbial Observatory, Mediterranean Sea | collected 2016-01-19 | reverse complement strand
AATGTAGCTATTGATCAAGAGTCTTATCCGGATTTGCACCGCTTAGTTGAGAAGTTATGTGATGATAGCCAGCATGATGAAGCTATATTCCGGTGAAGTATGAGCAACATTGTTCCTGCTAAGGGAAAGCCGTATGAAAAAGCTTTTATTAATTATATGAAAGGTGTAGTTGATTAGGAGTTCATGATGGGCGCCTATTTTGCTACGTGGAGTATCATAGATGTAACATCTGATTCTACTAGAGTGACAATTGACCCCGTTAAAACAGTCTTAGGTGGTGTTCTATCCGCGAAATGTAGTGTTGTGTTCGACGCTCTTATCGATACTACCATCGAAGTAAGCATTAAGAGCGCAAAACTTCATACTAAAAGCCAGCCATCAGTTAATCCAGACATATAAGATGATGGTGATTTACTGCAGATATTTTCGGTAGGAAAGAAAATTCCTCTTACGTGACGAGATATTGATGTGCCTTCTACCTGTGTGGCGGGAGGTTCCGCTAGTGCTTGTAGCGTCGTCTCGAAATACGATGTGCCACATAAGAAAGCTAAGGGGACGTGATGAGCTTGAGCGTAAGATACAGTCGTGACATCGTTTGTGCTACCTGCGTTTCGTGGCCGCTTGAGCAAAAAAGCTGGGTCTATGAATGTGCAAATTGTAAACGATAGAGCTACCCGTCAAGAAGACGCATCAGGCAAGTGCTACTACGAAGTAGACCTTACTAGACAGCGCGGTATGCCTCTTTTGAAGGCTGTAGTCGATGTCACGAACGCCTAAGATGGTAAACTGCTGGTTCATTATGAGCACGCAACAATGTGATTAGATGACTGCCTCTACAGAGTTTTGGCACACTACACTGTCTAAAACCAGAGATCAGAGAAGGTGAGTGCATGTCTTAAGTCGGATTCATCGTAAACTATTCTTGAAAGACTTAGAGATGAAGTCAGTTAGAGCGCACAGAATCGTGTAGGTATAGGGTTTAGTATCGGTCATACTATACTGAAGAAATTCGCTGAATATATAACTATAACAGATGAAACTCAAACTGCTGATTAAATTGAAGTTGTCGTCGTAAATATTAAATGATAGGTTGATGTAGGTGCTTATGTTAGCATTGTATCTATCGAGAGAGAAGTAAATATAAACGGCAACAGGAACCCAAGGAATCCTGACTCAAGTGGATATTTGTAAAACCTGTAGGCAAATTGAAAATCACTAAAGTTCAGCAGACTCGAATTAGACTTGGAAACAATAGATAAAATATTATCTACAACACCCGACAAATATAAAGAATATGCAGATTCAGTCATTAGAGCCAAGCTCTCAGACAAGCTGAAGGACAAGAAATTATTTCCTTGACGAGGACCGATTAAGAGTACTTGATTGAATATCTAGACAACAAGTTTTTTGAGCGCCAGTTCAGATACGAGTGGACCTGGGCAGTATTCGGCGGGTCTGTATTATGATATCACATAAAAAATGCCTTCCATAGAGTTTTCAGTAGTGGCTGTCTACGGAAAAACGTACGCCGACGTTGGTGAAACAGAAATATAAAATGATCCATTGCCTGGAGAGGCAAGTACGTTCACGCTTGATGCATAGCTTCAATAAGAGTTAAGAACTGAATTGAATGACGTACTCGGCATTGTTCCTACAGATGATCTAATGCTCAGGATTTCTGACTGGGTAAAGAGAAGTCCCCAAGTGATAGACAAATATTATCAAAAGTTCCTTGCACCTCCAGAGCCGTTTGCTTGAATAGCATAGAGTTTGCGAGTCGATCGTGACGGTGACACTGATGCTGTAGCAGTGACATCTGTTCCTGATGTGGATACATCGTTGGATCAATCGTAGGGTATCGGTTTTCATCCTGATATCACAAAAGTCAAAGTAAATATGATCATACCTGTAAGACTTTCTGCTCAGATAAATATAGTAAAGGTAATTAAGCGAGCAAGGTTGGCTCATGAATGAATCGGTAGCAGTTGAATTGAAAAGTAAGAACCAGGCCAGCAGGATAAAAGACAAGTTGTTAATGTTGAGCTATAGAAATTGGATTGACAGGACTCGACTGAAAATGCGATCGGCGATATAGATTTAATTGGCTTAACGCCCAGCATCGCGGGATGAAAGGACTTGCTAGTATCGAAAATAGTAGATCGCATAAAAGAGCTAGGATTAGGTGGGCATGCAACGGCTAGAAATATTATAAAGATTCTGACAGCTCTGGGAATTGAAACAAGTGGTGCTATCTAGCGCAAGCCTCTGGCCGACGCGACGTCAGTCTCAGCAATCACCTTTAGTTCGCTACCTAAACCACTAGGTGTCGAGCTACTGTCCGGGAGCGCCGGTGCCACCCCGGGAGGCTTTATTAATTAAGGCATCTAGGACTGAGCTGCGATTTATGAAGAACCGCTACCAAGTGTTATATTTTCTTGAGCTGGAGTATCTTCACGGGGCTCACAGGTAGTGTAGAGTACAAAGTTATTGCCAGATGAGTATCGGCAAGCATTCGATGGTGGAGGAAGTTGAGCTGCAGCGGCAAATAAAGAAACATTGACATCATTAGAACGAATTAGCTCAAAGATATCTTCTGAGTACTTTAAAATGGTTAGCTCTTTAGGCGAAGTACAGACTATTTCTTCGGGTTCGGGTGCTCAACATGGTCTGAGTGGTAGTCCTCGTACTGCCGTTCCCGGACTATACTTCCGCTGACCAGACAAAATAGGTCCGAAAATAAAAAGTGACTTTGTTGCAGCACTTGGCGACAGCGACGCTTCGAAATAGAGTACTACAGGTACTTCGTATGTGCTAGAGTTGTTGGGTGCATGAAAGAAGCTGATTCAAGCGAAGGCGAATTGAGTACTAAATATGAATGGAGGTTCACGCTTACACTGTTGGTGAGTTCAAATGTTGCCTCCAGCCGATGCAGGTAGTGATACTAAAACTGATTTTCTGCAAAAGACTATTTGATGAAGTGTAGATGTTCGTGCTGATCGCGCTAGCAACATTTTATATGCTGACTTGAAGTTTGAGACCTCTCTTGAGTCGAGAGTTTTTGTGAATTCGCTGAAGTCGTATACTGCCAACAAATAAGGTGGAGGCTCATGGCGTGACTTAAATTTATTTTGAGTAAGTGTTGTCTATTCCCATAAAAGATCAAGGTGGAACCTGTCATCACGTTGAGGAGAGACGGCTCACCCGAACCGTTCAACCTTGTTAACGGTACGCTGACGCAAGTATAGGCGTCCGACGTGCCCTCGCAAGGAGGTTGTGATAATGTCGATGTATGTTGTATGTGTGTGTCAACTAGATAGAGATGTTGTATTAGCTTAGATGGGCAGATAGGAGTTCCGGAGAACCTTGCCTACACTCAGATCGGCCTTGCCGGTCTTCTCCAGCGGTCCGTGACCGTGCTCGGGGGAGACAGACATTTTTCGACTTAGAGAAGCGTGCGGAGCTGGACCGTGTCCACTCGCAGTTACAACGCTTTTCTTCTTTACCGACCACCCGCCCTAACAAGAGGTGTTGGGCCTGCGACCTGGTGGACAATGGCGAGCTACCCCTGCCGTAAAGGCGGTGGGCGCCTCGGATTATAGCCGCAGGTACAGGAGACGTCGGGCTCCGAGATCGCCTCCTCTCACGTAAAACTGGGGCTCCTCGCATAATGATCCATCGGGCATAGACAACTGGGTAGTGATTGAAGAAACTAGAAGGTGCTTAAGGCAATTGATCAAGCCAGGTAAAAAATTCTAGATCAAACCGACCCTTAAGTGGCTTTTAGTGAGAGTGGAAGTATTATTATTCGCGGTGTCTCTACTATGATGGGTCAGGGAGATGGATTATGAAAAGAGGTGGAGTAGAAGACTAGTAAGTCATTAGAATTGATCAACTGAAATTTGGGTGATGCTGCAGCTCTTGTGCTGGGCGTCATACCGAATTCGTTCTAGGTATATACACAGACATAAAAAGACGGTGAGTAGCGCGCGCCAAAATGTCAGGGATGCGATTACCAGGTTGGCCTTTATTTCACGGAACAGATGCCTGAAATTAGGCTAGAGGTGATGGCGTTTGACATAAGCCAGTAAAATTGGAAACAGCTGAAAGACACTAGGGATGCTACTAAAAGTTTCGTCAAAGTGAGCGACTGAGCTTGTAATTGACTTGTGTGAACCGGAGCAACGGACGAACAACTTACTATGGCGATTATTAATTCTGGTCGGTCTGGGTGGAGTTCCGAGATAAAGAAATGACTACTTTAGAATGGTGAGCTATTAAAGTGATACAAGTCGGCTGTGGAAGACGCTATCAAAGGTCGCATAGGAGATTAGCTTACGTACGATGAATGAATCGGCTATGGTGTTCATGAAGTTGACGATGGTTCTAATAGTAATAACATCCAGACTTTATTTGTAATGGCAAATACTTAGAACCAGATAACTAACATCCAGGTTAGTTTCGCTTATCGGTTCAAGGTATTTGTCAATGTGGCGGACGTGTACGTGTATGCGGAGGGTGAGCAAAGTGGCACTGTTGTAGCGACAGATGTAAGGTACCGTAGTTTATGAAAGTGATTAAAGGATCATCAAGCCTCTCAACCTAGCGGACAGAACGGGCCGCGTGACATAGTTCTGATGATAACTTTAGAAAATCGAAATATCGTTGAAAGAGTAACTTCGCTGAATGAAAAAAGGTTAGAGCTCCAAAAGCTTGTCGCCGCAGCAAGTCCGAGTACCAGCCAGCCTTGAAGTACTGGCACTGATTAAGGCATGTAACAAAAAGAATTAATAGATATAGATAGTCTAGAGTAGGATGTGAAATAGGCAGAACAACTGGTTAATAGTGATTTAATTGTATCTTTACGTTGAAAGCTTACTAGCACAGACGTAGATGAGTCGTTTAAGCCGATATTTACTAAATACATTCTCGCTATTCCTGAGTAAGTGCAATAAATTGTAGGTGTTGTGGACAGTACGTTGAGCAAATGAAGTTGAGAATTTCCTGGCAGGTACACAGTCGCTATATATTGCACGAGTAAGGTTAAAGTTGAGTTTACTTTGCATGCCTTTGAACAGCAGGGCCAGCCAGACGAGTGTACGCTTACTAGTACCCAGGATGATGCCGCGTTGCTGAAAGACTCTTTGACAACGCTTTAGACAACGCAGCACCAGGAGAAAACTAAGCTTAGAATCTGATACATTATGTGATATGCAGTAGAAGCGTGATATTTATGGTAAGAGTCTGTGAAGTTGTAGGAAGGAGGCGGGCAAACTTAAGGGTCGGTGGATGCTTCTGCGGATTCCCAACTCATGACCATCGTCACAAATTACAATTACGCAGAGTACCAGAATTATGTGTTGGAGTAGCTCCGAGCCAAACTTGATGGAGTACTTAAAGTTGAGCCTTGCTGACATCATGCTATGCCACAAGCTACAGCTTCGCACCGAGCTTTGTGGGTTAGAGCTTCGGCGGACTCGTTAAAATTGCAAATTAGGGCAGCGTATACATACAAGTTCAGTTGTAGGGTGGCGTTCCCAACATTCAGATTGAAAGTGGGTTCTTAAGGGAGCTGAAATGGTATTTCTGGAAATATCGTTGATGTTAGCTATAGCTCGTGGCTACGTAGTGACAAACATATTAGAGAATGAGCGACGGCGCTAGGGCTAGGCATAGTAAGAGACACGGCTTAGGCATAAGTACTGAATACTATTACTATTCGGCAGTTCGGATACAAAAATCTAAACTCGCTGCATGATCTATCATAGATTAAGCAAAGTATTTTTAATCTATTGTAGTGAGCGCGTGGCAGGATTTTTGTCTGTTCGCGGAGTGACAAACTTTAATCAATTATAGCAAGCAGCTAACCCTAGCATGTGAAAAGAATAAGCTTTAGCTTCTTCATGATAGCAATCCTAAGGAACCGTGGGTAGCTCGTTGAGATAGAAGTTAGTCTCCGCTTAGATAGCGGAAGAGACCAAAATCAATAAGTAAGACAGCTAGGTTTTGTGGCTTATCTCACATTTTTTTCCTACCGCAGTTGATTACAGCTTCGAAAAGGGAACTGATTAAAATCTTTTAGTGAAGGAGTGATCCTGACCTTGAGGCATCTATAGTGTTTCATGATAGGGAGCTCTTCAGTGTATTATATCATTGCCAACGGTAATCCTACAGCCACAGTTTGTGGGCATCGTAGAGAACAGTGTTAGTAACGTAAACGCCGTGAAATAAACTAAAAAGGCGTCAGACGAGCTCCAGCTATGATTGAATAGTTATGCGTAAAGAGCGCTTCGATGAAGGCTTCGCGACTCCGATGCACTTCGAGTGGCCTGAGATGTAAGTTATATCAATGAGCACCTTATGAAATATGCAATTACGAGTCCGGAATCGCCAACAGTACTTTAGGCAGGATCTCCAGCACCCTGATGACAGGGACAGTCGCTATTACATCAGGGTGTCGAGCGTATTGAGAACCAGTTGAAATAGAAAGCGTCTGAGACCTCTTCTGATTTAGCCGCGGACCGAATTAAACTAGGCGTTAGAAGCTGTGGATTAACTCACGATTATATTACTAAAGGTATGGCGTAGATGCGATGACTTCCCGTTTTTGCAAGTAGTCTATAGGGCAGCAGGTCAACGAACTTGAATTTGATGATGCCGTGACCGCTATGATTGGTTCTGAGTGTGGAAGTTGAAATAACATAACTGAAAGTGCAACAGACTGATGTCTCTGGCGGTGATATGAAAGCACCTATTTAAGTCGATGTTCGGGAAGAAAGTAACCGTTATTTGATTGAAGCACTAAATGCCCGAGTTGAGATATCGGATCTGTAAGTTATTACAAATGATGACTTGAAATGTACTGAAAGTGGGGTATGGACTTTGGGAATGGAGACATTAAAAGATAACTGGAAACAAAAACTTGCAAGTTAGCTCGGCGATTCGCCAATATCTGCGGGGTTCAGAATATGAGTGCCAAGTTCTGAGGTAGACGGCAGCTGTGCCTGATGCTTTTGATCCCCTCGATCAATATAACTTTAAGTAAGAAGTAGCATGTTGCAAATAAATGATATATGATGATGAGTACTGAAAAAAAATAGTGCAAGAAACTTTAGAGTTCAATATTTCTACACGAAGTGGAAGAGGAAGTCGTATAACATCAACAAAATAAATTCGATGCACAAAGCGAGGGCTAATAATCTCTGCACCCACTCTGTGACTATCTACGTGTTTTTATGCTCGGCGCAGAATATTATCGATGCAAAGTGCGGATGCTAAACTTCCGTCTGATTACTTTTCGTAAAATCGAGCCTCCGTATTCCAGTTTTCTTTCGCCCTTCCTTCTAGATTAAGCGCATACTTAATTTTTGTTGCGCTGGCTGGTGCAGGTGCTCCTCCTCCTGTCTCTGACCCTGCTACATACAAGTCACACTCGAAACAGACAGTAGACCTGCCAAGCGCTGCTTCATCAACCCTTCCCCCAAGCGACAAAAGCCAATAATGAACAGTGTATATAGCATTGTATCTGTATGTGCAGCGTATGTAGATGAAGATGAGTGAGTATTAAATTGAGTATTGAAGAATTACAGTACGAGTTATTATCATGTCTATCTTCATCAATACGATGATCACTGTCTCTTGTAGCAACCAGTGAGTCCACTTTAGCAAATAAGCTGAAGCCCTGCACGTTGCGACGTAGTAAATATCATCTCGTCTAATTTTAAGTTGATTTCTATTACAACATCATGATCAAATAGAGGGAGACGGAGAGGCGTGCTACTTCTGCTACTTAAAGTTAAATGTTTCGTGGGGATCTCGATATGAAAAATCTATTAATAGCCAAAGAAGGCACACTACATAGCGCCACTGTCTTGATAAGGCTTCAGTATTATCGACCTGAAATTAGCAAGTGAGGGGAGTGAGTGAAAAAGTTTAGGACGCGTGTGATATGAAGGTACTGCGCTATACAAGCGGCCTGTGTAAATTATTCGGCTAAATATATTTGTTTACTTAGAATAAAAAATAAACGCAAATCAGGAGGTTCGTCAGAGCATGCAAGATCTTCGACTATTTGAAGCACCAGTAGTAATTCCACTGCAAACTGACAAGTAAGATATAATATGAAAAGTCAAGGATACCAGCGATGGCTGAGGGGAAGCCAGGAAAAATCATTTTATGAAATATAAGGCATTTTAGTAACTGAAATAGTTTAAGTACTACAACTCTAAATGAGTGACTGAGCCTGAAAGGGTTGCATCGAAAAATGGTAAGAAGGGATTGAGCCTGATAGGAATGGACTCATGCCGAGCCAGTCTGATTTTATGTAGATGAAGTTGATAACGAACGTGGTAGTAATAGTTGAGACACGTGAGCTGCCGCTGCGTCCTCGACTGGTGGCCCAGCTGCGCAAAAAAGATTCGAGTATACTATTGGGTACAAGCTTCCAGTCTAAATTAAGATCGATGTCACTTAGGTGCTAGCTTCGGTATCGCAGGATGCTTTAGACTGAGGTATAGTTGTTCGTAATGATAAGGCTAAGGAGTAGATTTTTGCTCGCTTAGACGAAAGTATGAAAATGTTGGATTTAGATACCTTTGATCATGGGACACTGTGAAGAATAATGAGCAGTCTGCCTCCTATCAGTAGTATTGTAGATCAGAGTTTGCGGGGTCCCATGCTGCGCAAATACAATCAGGTGGTATGAGAAAAGGTTAAGGTATCGTGAAAGTGACCGGAAAAGTTGTCGTGGATTGATTAAGAAGATAGTGGTATGCCCCTCGAAATCGAAAAGGCGGAAATGAATTTGCGAGCAAGTCCTGGTTAAAGTCAGGAAATAGATCTAATATGATCGGGAGTGTATGGTGTTAAGCTTTCTTACAACCTTCCTTATGCAGTCGTGCTAAAGGTCACTCCCGTACTGTTAGAGGTAGTGTATGGAGAGGACTGGCACGGTGAGTGACGAGAAGTCATGAGTGATGGTTAGCTGTTATAAAAATGAGAACTGACTTCACATGACTCGCTGTTAATACAAAGTCATGAACTACCTATTACTAAAACTATGTGGGAGTAGCTAAGGGATATGACGGTGCCAAATGGTGCTGGAGACTTGCAACAAAGTTTTTAGCACTACTTGAGTGAGTTACTAGTCCTGCGAGGACACCCATATTTACCACATCTTTCTCTACACCCAAGCAGCGAGTCAAAAGCGTCGAACCTATTAGGTGAGAAATTGCATTCGTTGCCCGACGTAGGGTAGCATCGCCGTCGGTTGTTGGCGGTAGTAGAAAAGATTAGCAAGAAGTAGTAATCTTATTTCTGACATGACACTGGACTGGGACTCGACAATAGATTTGACGACTGGGTAGAGGGAAGAGATAGATGAGAGATTGGCCGACTACAAAGACCGAAATGTTGGCATGAGGTCGTTTGAGTTACTAAGCGACCACGAGTAGTGATCATCGACGTATTGTTATCGGTCTCAAGTGACCATTTCTCACTGTGCGGAAGCGCGTTCGTCCGCCTCCTGGGGACGGCAAACAAATGCCAAAGAAAATAGAAAGACAAATTACAATTTCTTTAGATAATCCACAATGGGATTATATTAAAAGTGGATGTAAAAGTTGTTTTGATAATAGGTACACAGTTTTTTGTCCTGCGCCTTTTTATACGGCCTTAGGCACTTGAGATCAGGCAGAGGTGCTAGGCAACTGTGGTAAGCCCTCAGTTGAAAATAAAGAAGAGAAAGCAGGAAAGTTTTGAGGACAATGCAAGTTAGATACGGTTTGCTCACCTTTTCTAAACGAGATGAATGATGTGCCATGAAATCGTAGAAACATAAAGAGAATCTATGGATAACTGGAGCACGATCCTATGAATAGGGTCGAACCGGGTAGAATGCCACTTTGGGAGGAGATATGTAAAGTATATAACGAAGGTAGCGACGGAACTAAATACTATAATTATAACTATGTAATTACCGAACAAGATCAGTGTACGTCAGAATTGCCGAGAATTATGAAAGAGCAAACAGAGCTGGACTGTCGCACTGTTCCAATGAGAAAGAGACATGAGACTAGTGGATGTAAGCAAGGGGAGACGAGTTTGAATGGACAATAGATAGATTGTTAACCGTGCGAAGAACGTTTATTCACGTGAAGCACGTGAAAAGTATAACAAAACTATAGAAAAGCCGTCGATTAAAAGGACTGAGTGTGAGAAGCTTGATAAAAGCAAAATGAAGAGGAGGTATGACGACTAAAAGAGTTGTATGGAGGGGTTTTGAACGACATCATCTGAAGTACTGCAGAAAAAGATGTGGAAAAAAGATTGGGAAAAGAATATAAATTATTGGATAAAGATGCTAGGGTTGAAAAATTGAGAACAGCAACAGCATTAAAATTCACTACTTACTTGAGGGGTCTTAGTGAGAAAGATAAGGAAAAATTCAAGCTCTATTTATGAAATTCCTTCAAAAATGGGAAAGAATTGCCTAAGCAATCAACGAAGCCTACCGACATAAGCAAGTCAACTTTTGGCAAGTGGCTGGAGACAGTGAATAATACACTTAAGCAGAACAGAAAAGGAAGTAGTATTAGTGAATATTTTGAGAGTCTTCATCTCTCGTACTAATCGTGGGGC
>JACLAC010010587.1_pt1 | contig 10636 bp, 9 predicted proteins | sample 8027881 | NCBI WGS metagenome assembly JACLAC01 (sample SAMN15725517, study PRJNA655200) | protist metagenome | isolation source: fluorescence activated cell sorting (FACS) single amplified genomes of... | place: Spain: Blaines Bay Microbial Observatory, Mediterranean Sea | collected 2016-01-19 | reverse complement strand
AGCGCCCCCGCCATTTCGGGAATCAACACATGCGGCAAGCCCGATAGCCCACGCACAAAGCCATAAATCAACGATAATTATTCATCATAAACGATTGTAACTCAGCGTAGGGCATATTGGCGATTTTGAACGTAACGATGGCGCTACGGGATTCGGGTTCGTCGGGCGAGAGAATCTCAATGTCGAGGGTCTGCAGGCCGCTGCGGAGTTTATTCGCTAGGGCGTGGTCGTGTCGATGGATGGTATCGAAGCCGATATCGCCCAACCACTTGAGAGCCGCGCCAAGTCCAGCGACAAAGGCGCCGGACTGCGTGCCGTATTCGTAGCGTTGAGCGCTGGGGTGGAATTGTAATTGTCCAGTCGCTAGATCGAAAGGGCCGTCGTTAGAATAAGCGCCGACCGAAGTGGGGCGGATCAGATCCAGCGCATCTGCGCGAATATAGAGTAGCCCCATGCCCTTGGGGCCGAGCAGCCATTTATGGCCGCTGGTGGCGTAGGCATGGCAGCCTATCGAAGCGATGTTTACAGGAATCATGCCGACGGCCTGGGCTCCGTCGACGAAATACCAGAGACCGCGGTCTTGTGCCCATGTGCCAATCGCATCCACAGGCAGGACCTGGCCGTTTGCACAAGAGACGTGAGGGATACTCAGGGCACGGGTCTTGGCGGTGAGCAGGCTTTCGATGCGCGCGAGTGTTTCTGCGGCGGTGGGGGCGGGTGCGAAAACTTTGATCTTGAGATCGTCCCGTTGGGCGCGAGCGAGCCAAGCGAAGATATTGCCGACGTGTTCGTGGCTGCTGGTGATAATTTCGTCGCCTGGTTTAAAGGGCAGGCCATTACAAACGATATTGGTCCCTTCGGTGGTATTGCGGGTAAAGGCAATTTCCTCGGCCGAACAGCCGAGCAGGTCGGCGACCAAGCCTTTGACCGTTTGCCAATTATCGTCGTGCTGGCCACTACTATTTTTCTCTTCGCAATTTTGCAGGCTGTCAGTGATGGTGTCGAGGACGATCTGTGGTGAGAGGCCGAGGGTGCTGGTGTTGAGAAAAACGTGTCCGGCTTGGTAGGGAAGTTGTTCGCGAAGCGGGGCGAAGCGGTCGTCTATCACGAATTTAGCCTCGCAGTGCACGACGGGCGCTGAGGGCGCGTTTGACCCATTTGCTTTTATATCCTTCCGTGACATGGTAGGCTTTTAAATCGCCGCCGAAGCCGCGTTTGAAAAAGGCGACAGCGGGTATGTTGGCGCCTACGAAATCGAAGCGCTTGAGCGGGGTTGTGGCGAAGTATTGCCAGTAGAGCAGCGAAGTTGCGCCCGTGTTGTTTAGTGCTGGATCGGCGCCGGCGGCCCAGGCGTAGGTGGTGTCAGAGTCGTTGACAAAAACTACGACGGAGGCGACCTGTCCCTCGGGTGATTCGACTTTGTAGGCTTGGCCCAAGCCGGTTTTGAGGACTGCGGCGACGAAGCGTTCGGTGGTGGCGGCGGCAATGGGTGCGCCCCCGGATTGCTGGTTATAGAGCGTTTCGTAGAGACGGCGGAAGAGCGCGACGTCGTCGGTGGATTGCAGCGTATAACCGAGTTTTTCCGCTTTGCGGATGACGGTGCGGGTCCGGCGCTCGATCTTGTCCCATAAGATTTTCGTATCGGCGAGATCGAGTTGGTAGGTGTAGCGCAGACGCGCGTCCCAATCTCGCCAGGTGAACGGGCGCATATCGCCGATGGCGGGCGTATGGACCAAGAGCACGTGGTCGTATTGTGTTTCCAAATATTCGATTAATAAATCGCAAGCGCGGTGTTGTTCGGCCTCGGCTTTGGCGGGTCCCTTGCTCTGAATAGGGGCCAGCAGCAGTCCCGTATGGGGCGTGAGTTCGGGAGTTTCGAGGCGTTGGAGGCCCGAACGCTTGCGTGCAAGGCCTGCAACGCCAGCGATGAGATTGCCGTTGCGAAAGCAGCCCAGTCGGTGAATTTCGCCGCCAGTGGCCTCGGCCGAGCAATGCAGCCAAGTGCTCGTCGAGAAGACCGTACTGCCCACAGCCTTGCGCACGAAGGCGTCCCAGGCGGTATCTTCGTCGACGAGAGCTATTGTATATGTATCGGCCATATCCGAGTGTATATCTTTATTGCGATCTTTGTTCGACTGTTCGTCGATCTTTAATAAGTTCAATTTAAATAAATAGTTAAATTGGATTATTGGTAATTCAAAATATACCTGGCACGCCTGTGCTGTCCGATGGTATTTGCTGTGGCGGGTGTGTTTTGATGGATGGATACAATATTTTGCGCCGACGCCGCGCAGCGTACATTTCCTGGCTCTAGACGCAGAAGAATCTCTTGGCTGCAGAAGGTCATATCACCCGCGTGGGCTAACGCGCCGAATTGTCCGATGAAATCCTCGACTTTGGGCTTTATTTCCATTGGCTGACGTAACGCATATCGGCCCATGCGCCCGATGCCGATATTTGTAGCCGGTGCCGAGCGCTGGTAGCGGCCGTGGTGGAGGAATCGGCAATTGAATAGACTTCGGGCGCTTCGTGGTTCGGCCAACGACCTTTAGACGATTTCGCCTAAGCTGGCCGCAATTTGGTGGTGTAAATCACAGCCCAGCATGTACGCTTGATGCTGGCGGAGGATATCCTGGCTGTTGCGCAGCAGGTCGCTTGGGATGGTCTTTACAATCGAGGAGACCAAGTGGCCAGCGGCATCTATATCCACCGTTTTGTAGGTAGACAGAAACCTGCTTAGTCGGCGCATGCTGTTGGTGCGCTGGTCGACCGCTTGCCCCCTGGCAGGCGGAATTGCATCCGCAAGGCACCAAACTCCTTCGGTGCTTGCAGCGCGGTGTGGCACAGGGCATGGGTTTCCCTGCGAGGCTTGCCTCCTCGCTGGATGGCCCGTGCACTTTACGTTTTAGTCTCTTGACATCCTCTTTTAACTATTATATATTAGCTCACCTTGTCGGCTTACGCAGAAGCTAACTACCTGAGTTACTTGGGTTTAATCGAATGAATACGCAGAGTTTATCCATAGTTCCTTCCTTCGTCCGGGCCGACTTCTTACTCCAGGCACATCTACGCGTACTCCTTCGGCCTCTCCTTATCGATCAGCTGATTAAGTAGGCTTCGCTCAACAATCCACTTTCGACAACCGAACAACGGACGAAGCCTCTGAAAAAGTTCAAAGGCCGACAGCAAACTATGTCTACAGAACAACCTCACATTCTCAATTCTTAACCTAAGGAGATTCTCCCCCATGCAGATGTATTACGATAACGACGCCAATTTAGACCTGCTCTCGGACAAGACCGTCGCCGTCATCGGCTATGGTAGCCAAGGCCACGCGCATTCACTCAATCTTAAGGAAAGCGGTGTCAATGTGGTGGTCGGTTTGCGCGAAGGTAGCAAGAGTCGCGCAGAAGCCGAAGCAGCCGGGCTGGAAGTCGCCACGGTCGCTGAGGCCAGCAAGAAGGGTGATATCGTCATGATCTTGATCAACGACGAAATCCAGGGCGCGGTCTACGAGGCCGATATCAAACCCAATCTCGAAGAGGGCAACGCGTTGGCCTTCGCGCACGGTTTCAATATACACTTCGGGCAGGTGGTGCCGCCGGCCAACGTCGACGTGTTCATGGTTGCGCCGAAGGGACCGGGACACTTGGTGCGCCGCGTCTACGAGCAGGGCGGTGGCGTGCCCGGTCTATTGGCAGTGTACCAAGACTCCACCGGTCGAGCTCACGAGTTCGGCCTAGCCTATGCCAAAGGCATCGGGTGCGGTCGCGCCGGCGTGATCGAGACAACCTTCCGCGAGGAGACCGAGACCGATCTCTTCGGCGAGCAGGTGGTGCTCTGCGGTGGCTTGACCGAGTTGATTCGCGCGGGATTCGACACCTTGGTTGAGGCCGGTTACCAGCCCGAGGTCGCCTATTTCGAGTGCCTGCACGAAGTCAAACTAATCGTCGACCTGATCTACGAGGGGGGCATCGCCAATATGCGTTCGTCGATTTCGGATACTGCTGAATTTGGTGACTTGGTCAGTGGCCGCCGCGTGGTCACTGACGAGACCCGTGCTGAGATGAAGCGAATCCTCGCCGATATCCAAGACGGGCATTTCGCCAAGGAGTGGCTCTCCGAAAACAAGGTTGGGCGTCCGGTCTACACCGCGATCAAGCGGCGGGATTCCGAGCATCTGATTGAGACCGTCGGCGAGAAATTGCGTGGTATGATGAGTTGGCTGGACGATAAATAGCATTTTCTGAATAGAAAGGAGTGAGATAGAATGGAACCCCTACTTAGCGAGTTGAGCTCCGAATCCGACCTTAGTTCGGCGGGTGGTCTCCACACGGCTGGAGGGGGCCGTCTGCCGCTATGACTTTCACTCCTCTGGCCAGAGCACGAAAGTAAAAATCATGATTGATGCAAATCGCGTTTTCATTTTCGACACTACGCTGCGTGACGCTGAGCAGACGCCCGGCGCCTCGCTGAACGTGCAGGAAAAACTAGAAGTCGCCCAGCAATTGGCGAGGCTGAAGGTAGATATTATCGAGGCGGGTTTTCCGGTATCCTCCAACGAGGATTTCGAAGCGGTGCGCAGGATCGGGCAAGAGATCGAAGGTCCGGTGATCTGCGGTTTGGCTCGCGCCGTGGCGAAGGACATTGATCGTGCGGGTGAGGCGCTGAAAGATGCGCCGAACCCGCGGATCCATACTTTCGTCGGGACTTCGGAAATTCATCTCAAAGGCCAGATGCGCAAGGGCCAAGAAGAAGTGCTGAAGATGGCGGTGGGGGCGGTCGAGCAGGCAAAATCCCATTGCGAGGATGTTGAGTTTTCGCCTATGGACGCCGCCCGTACTGATCCCGGTTATCTTTTTGAGGTCATCGAGGCGACGATTGCCGCAGGGGCGACGACGATCAATATTCCCGATACTGTGGGTTATGCCGTGCCCGAAGAATTTGGTGCACTGATCGCGCAGATCATTGCTAAGGTCCCCAATAGCGACCAGGCGATTATCAGCGTGCACTGTCACGACGACTTAGGCATGGCGGTGATCAATACGCTCTCGGCAATTGGGGGTGGTGCACGCCAAGCTGAATGCACGATCAACGGTCTGGGCGAACGCGCCGGCAATGCCTCTTTGGAGGAGATCGTTATGGCGTTGAAGACACGCCAAGACTATTTCGGTTATGCCACTGATGTGGTTAGCCAGGAGATCATTCCCACCAGTCGTCTGGTTAGTCGTTTGATGGGGATCGCGGTCCAACCGAACAAGGCGATCGTCGGCGCCAATGCCTTCGCCCATAGTTCAGGTATCCATCAAGACGGGGTGATCAAACAGCGCAATACCTTTGAGATCATGGAACCGAAGGACGTCGGGCTTGACGATACTGAAATCGTGCTGACCGCGCGTTCGGGGCGTGCGGCTCTGCGCCACCGTTTGCAGGTATTGGGGTACGAGTTGGAACAAGAAGAATTAAACCGGATCTACGATATTTTTGTAGAGTTGGCCGACAAGAAGAAGGAAGTCTTCGACGAGGATTTGATCGAAATTATCGGCGGCGACTCTAGCGAATCGACCACCCACTACGAATTGCAGTATCTGCACTCGGTCAGTGGCACAGGTACGGTGCCCTCGGCGACGGTGCGGTTGCGCATCGGTGAAGAGACTGTGCAGAAGTCGGCGTGGGGCGATGGTCCGGTTGATGCGGTCTACGCGGCGATCGGCCTGGCTTGCGGCACTGACATCCGAGTTGACAATTATGCCATTCGTGCAATCACATCGGGCAGCCAGGCCTTAGGTGAGGTGACCGTGCATTTGTCGAGAGTCGAGGAGAAAGTGCGTGGTCGCGGAGTGTCAACTGATGTGATTGAAGCCAGTGCAAGAGCCTATGTCGACGCATTGAATCGCCTTGCCTTGAAGGGCACTAAAGAAGAACATCAGACGGTGTAGAGGAGCGAATAAAGATGGGTAAGACATTATTGAACAAGGTTTGGGATCAACATACGGTGCGCCAGTTGCCATCGGGGCAGACGCAGCTTTTCATCGGTTTGCACCTGATACACGAAGTAACCAGTCCCCAGGCCTTTCAGATGCTCAAGGAACGCGGTCTCAAGGTACGGTTTCCCGATCGCACCTTCGCCACCGTGGACCATATCGTGCCAACAGATCTTGTCGAGCGGCCCTTTATTGACGATTTGGCTGAAGAGATGATAGCGGCGATCGAAAAAAACGCGGACGAGTTTGAGATTCCGCTCTATTCTATTGACGATAAGCGCCAGGGAGTGGTGCATGTTATAGGACCGGAGTTGGGCCTAACTCAGCCAGGTATGACCATCGCCTGCGGTGACAGTCATACCTCGACACACGGGGCCTTTGGCGCGGTCGCTTTCGGTATCGGCACGAGCCAAGTGCGCGACGTACTGGCGACGCAATGTTTAGCGATGGATCCGCTAAAGGTACGACGGATTGTCGTCAACGGCAGCTTAAGCAGGGGCATTTACGCGAAGGACGTGATCCTACATATCATTGGCCAACTTGGCGTCAACGGCGGGGTCGGTTACGGGTATGAGTATGCTGGGCCGGTTATTGAAAAAATGTCGATAGAGGAACGGATGACGGTATGCAATATGTCGATTGAGGGCGGCGCTAGGGTCGGCTACGTCAATCCGGACCAGACGACATACGACTATATTAGAGGCCGTCCGCACGCGCCGGAAAATTTTGACCGCGCGGTAGAGTGGTGGAATTCGATGGCTTCGGATGAGGACGCCGTCTACGACGACGTAGTCGAGTTTGATGGCGCACAAATTGGGCCGACGGTGACTTGGGGCATCACACCGGCCCAGTCGGTTGGTATTGAGCATGCCTTGCCCGAATTGGGCGCGTATGCAGAAGCCGAGCAGGTCGTCGTGCAAGAGGCCTTCGACTATATGGGCTTCAAGCCGGGGCAGAAGCTCGCCGGTACCAAGGTTGACGTGGCCTTTATCGGTTCCTGCACCAATGGTCGGCTATCGGATTTGCGCGAGGCGGCCGACGTGGCACGGGGGCGCAAGGTCGCCGCCGGCGTCAGAGCGTTAGTTGTGCCTGGGTCGCAGGAAGTGAAGGCCGCGGCCGAAGCCGAAGGGCTGGATGAGATCTTTGAGCAGGCGGGTTTCCAGTGGCGCGGCGCCGGTTGTTCGATGTGCCTGGCCATGAACCCCGACAAATTACAGGGGCGCGAATTGTGTGCTTCCTCGTCCAACCGAAATTTCAAAGGCCGCCAAGGTAGCCCAACTGGCCGCACGTTGCTTATGAGCCCGGCGATGGTCGCGACGGCGGCGGTCACCGGTGAGGTCGCCGATGTGCGCGGCCTGGTAAACTGAGAGGTTGCTATGGAAAATTCAAGTGTAATAACAAGTTTAACAGGGCGTGCGGTGGTGGTGCGCGGTGGTGACATCGATACCGATCGCATTATTCCGGCGCGCTATTTGCGCACGGTGACTTTCGAAAATTTGGGAGAGCATGTCTTCGAAGACGATCGCAAAAGTGGCGGGCATCCATTTGACGAACAGCGTTTCCAGGGGGCTTCGATTCTTCTGGCCAATGCTAATTTCGGTTGCGGTTCTTCGCGCGAGCACGCGCCACAGGCCCTGATGCGTTGGGGGATCACAGGTTTTGTTGGTGAGTCTTTCGCCGAGATTTTCTATGGCAATTGCATCGCCATTGGCCTGCCTTGTGTACGGGTATCAGCCGAAGATATGCAGACGTTGATGAATGCCGTCGAAGTTGAACCTACCCAGCAGGTGGTGATCGACCTCGAAACCCGCAGGGTGCGTTACGCCGGCGGCGAAGTTGCGGCCGATATTGCCGATGGTCCGCGCGAACAGTTTATCAAGGGCGGATGGGATTCGCTGGGTCAGCTGTTGGATGCTGGTGACGATGTTGACGAGACCGCCGCCAAGTTGCCCTATACCACTGGATTTGCTGTAGCGAATTAGAGAATAGACTCGCTGTTATTTGTCGCAGTTTCTGCGAAGGAGCTACATTATGCGCATTGCAGTCTATGATTCCACCCTGAGGGACGGTGCCCAAGCCGAAGGTATTTCCTACTCGTTGGAAGACAAGCTGCTGATTGCTCGGCGGCTTGATGCGCTTGGTGTCGACTATATCGAGGGAGGATGGCCCAATCCGACTAACCCCAAAGACCTGGCCTTTTTCCAAGAGGCGGGCAAGCTCGGTCTACGGGCCACAGTGACGGCATTCGGCAGCACGCGGCGGGCGACCAATTCCCCAGAAAAAGATGAGACTCTGGCGACCTTAATCAAAGCCGGGACTGAAAGTATAGCTCTCTTTGGTAAGAGTTGGACCTTGCACGCGACCGAGATTTTGCGAACCACACTTGCTGGTAACCTCGAGTTGATCGAGGATTCAGTCGCGCATTTGGTCGCGCACGGGCGCGAAGTGATCTACGATGCCGAACATTTCTTCGACGGCTACAAGGCCGATGCTGATTATGCCCTCCAAACACTATTGGCCGCTGAGCGCGGCGGGGCGCGGGTCTTGGTGCTTTGCGATACCAACGGCGGCACGTTGACCAGCGAGATGGGGCGAATTATACAAAAGGTGAAAGAGCATATCGGCATTCCTTTCGGCATCCACGCGCATAACGACTCCGGCGTCGGCGTGGCCAATAGCCTGTTGGCTGTGGAAATGGGCGCGGTGCAGGTCCAGGGCACATTCAATGGCTACGGCGAGCGCTGCGGCAACGCCAATCTGTGCGCGATCTTGCCTAATTTGGAACTGAAAATGGGCTACGAGACGATTGGCCGAGAAAAGCTCCAAGGCTTGAAGGGGTTCTCGCGTTTTTTGAGCGAGGTCGCCAATGTATACCACGATCACCGCCAACCATTCATCGGCGAGAGTGCCTTTGCACACAAGGGTGGGGCGCATGTTGATGGGGTGATGAAAGTCGCGCATTCTTTCGAGCATATAGAGCCCGAAGCCGTCGGCAACGAACGGCGTTTTCTGGTCTCGGACCAGTCCGGGGGAGCGACGATCGTCAACAAGTTACGGCGTTTCCTGCCCGACATCGAGAAGAAGAATCCGCTGGTGGGTCAGATTTTAGAACGCGTCAAGCAACTCGAACACCAGGGCTATCAGTTTGAAGCGGCGGAAGGTTCGTTTGAATTGATGGCGCGACGGGTGCAAGGCACCTACGAGGACCTGTTTACTTTGATTAATTTTCGCACGATAAATCGCAAGACCGGAAACGAAGCTGAAGACGCTGAGGCCATCGTTAAGATCGATGTTGATGGTGCCGAGTTCCACACCGTAGCCAGCGGGGACGGTCCGGTCAACGCGCTTGACCAAGCTTTGCGTAAAGGACTGGAACAGAAATTCCCTTCGCTTATGCAGGTGCACTTGGAGGACTACAAAGTGAGGGTGCTGACCAGTGGTGACGGGACGGCGGCGAAAGTGCGGGTGTTGATCGAGTCATCGGACGGTAGGGATGTTTGGGGGACGGTGGGTGTGTCGGAGAATGTGATTGAGGCCAGTTGGATCGCGTTGGCGGATAGTTTGCACTATAAGTTGTTGAAGGATGCGTTGGAGGCCGCGGGAGAAGGGCAGACAGCGACGGGGTGAATGTAGTGGGGAAAGCCTCAGCGGTATTCCTTGCCTTCATTTTCACAACACAGACAGTATTCCTCCGAGTGTTGATCTTCTGCGCTGCTTTCTGCGGTTTTGGGGGACAGTAACTCGCCCACGGGAATAGCCGTCTGCGGCTTGCTGCCGCTTCTGCGACAATCTCTGTTTCATAAAGAATAGGAGTGTTCCCGGTGAAAATTATTGATGGTGGGAATGTATGTTCGGCTAAGGGCTTTCAGGCCTCCGGTCTGGCGTGTGGAGTGAAAGAGGAGGCGAAGGATTTAGCTCTGGTGTTTTCTGAGAATCGGGCGAGTGGGGCGGCAGTGTATACCAAGAATAAGGTGCAGGCGGCACCGATTCGGGTGTGCCGGGAGCATCTGGACGACGGAACCGCAAAGGCTGTCATTCTCAATTCGGGAAATGCCAACGCTTGTACTGGCGAACAGGGACTGGCCAACGCGCGGCGGATGTGCGATTTGACGGCGGATAAGTTGGGATTGGACACGAGCGAGGTTGTGGTTTGCTCGACGGGGGTGATTGGCGTGCAGTTGCCCATGTCGGCAATCGAGGAGGGGATTCCGCAGGCGGTGGAATCGCTGTCGGGCAATGGGGGAGGGAATGCGGCCGCGGCAATTATGACCACCGACACGGTGAGCAAAACTTTTGCGGTCGAAGTGGTGGTTGGGGGGGCCAAGGTACGCATCGGCGGCATGGCTAAAGGTTCCGGAATGATCGCGCCGAATATGGCGACTATGCTCTCGGTTATCAGTACGGATGCAGAGGTCGCGCCGGAGTTGCTGCGCGAACTGTTGAGTAAGGCGACTCGGCGCTCATTCAACTGCATCACCGTCGACGGCGATATGAGTACCAACGATACAGTCATCGTATTGGCTAATGGCGCTTCAGATGCTGCGGTGATTGAGGATCAGGGCGAGGCGGTGGAATGTTTTTACACTGGGCTGGAAATGGTCTGCCGTGAATTGGCGCGGCAGATCGCCCGCGACGGCGAGGGAGCCACGAAA
>JACLAC010006359.1_pt1 | contig 10640 bp, 9 predicted proteins | sample 8027881 | NCBI WGS metagenome assembly JACLAC01 (sample SAMN15725517, study PRJNA655200) | protist metagenome | isolation source: fluorescence activated cell sorting (FACS) single amplified genomes of... | place: Spain: Blaines Bay Microbial Observatory, Mediterranean Sea | collected 2016-01-19 | reverse complement strand
TTGAGCATTGCTTCAAAATTTAAAAAACCACCTGTTGCAATAACAATATTATTTCAATTACTTTCAATTTCATTTTCTAAAAATAATCAGCAAAAACTAAATACTAATGAGGGAGAAAGATTATCTAATTCTTTGGAGTCTATGGGCACCACATTTATAAAGCTTGGACAATTTTTAGCAACAAGACCTGATATTATTGGTGAAGAATTATCATCCAAACTAGAAAATTTACAAGATCGTCTTCCACCTTTTTCCATTAACCAGGCACAGGAAATAATTAAAAAAGATCTTGGTGAAGAAACATATAATTCTATAATTGATTTAAGTGAACCTGTTGCTGCTGCATCAATAGCCCAAGTACACAAGGCTAAAATTAATGACAATGGAACAATTAAAGATGTGGCAATAAAAATTCTAAGACCAGATATCAAAAAAATATTTAATGAAGAAATTGATGCAATGATGTTGTTTGCATTTATTGTCGAGTCATTTGTAAAAAAAACGAAAAGATTAAAGCTAATTGAAGTTGTATTTTTATTAAAAGAAATAACAAATCTTGAAATGGATTTAAGATTTGAGGCAGCTGCAGCTAATGAGTATTCGGTAAATACTAAAAATGACGCTGGGTTTAAAGTTCCTGAAATTTATTGGAATTTTACTAGTGAAAATGTAATGACACTTGATTGGATTGATGGTGTATCTATAAGAGAGACTGAGGAATTAAAAAATAGAAATTTAGATACAAATAAAATTGCAGAAGACATTATTCAACACTTTCTAAGACACGCTGTAAGAGATGGTTTTTTTCATGCCGACATGCATCAAGGAAATATTTTCATTGATAATAGCGGTCAAATAGCTCCTATAGATTTTGGTATAATGGGTAGATTAGACAAGGTTAGTAAGAGGTTTTTAGCTGAAATTTTATATGGATTTATTCAAAGAGATTACAGAAAAGTTGCAGAAGTTCATTTAGTAGCTGGATTAGTTCCAAATAATGTTCCAATTGATGATTTGGCTCAAGCTTTAAGATCAATAGGAGAGCCTATATTTGGCCAAGCAGTTAAAGATATATCTGGCGGTAAACTGCTAAAACAATTATTTGATGTGACTGAAAAGTTTAACATGCAAACTCAACCTCAATTATTAATGTTACAAAAAACTATGGTTGTAGTTGAGGGTGTTGCAAGAAAATTAAATCCAGATACAAATATATGGACAACGTCTAAACCAGTACTTGAGAGTTGGTTAAGAGAAACAAAAGATCCGATAAACACAATTACAGATACTTTAAGTAATACATCGGAGGTTATTAAAAGATTACCAGAATTTCCTGAGATTATGGATAAAGCTAATCAAGCTTTAACATTTTTAGCTAGTGGTCAGATCCCACAAAACTCAAATTCTTACACAGCCTTAAATAATAAAAAATCTGAAATGACTGCTTTTAGAAACCAATCTATTATTGGTTTATTAGTTCTTGTAATTGTAGGGTTATTGGTATTTTAATTCGGCAAATGAAAAATCTGATGAACAAAAAAATTCTGTATATAATTTGTGGTGGGATTTCTGCTTATAAAAGTCTTGAAACAATTAGACTTTTTAAAAAAAATGGAGCAGAAATAAAAACAATTTTAACCAACAGTGCTAAAGAATTTATAACACCTCTTTCGGTTGCATCTCTTTCACAAGGTAAAGTTTATAGCGATTTATTTAGTGTCGAAAATGAAACGGAAATGGATCATATTGCTTTATCAAGATGGGCAGATGTGATTTTAATTGCACCAGCTACAGCAAACACTATTTCGAAATTAGCTCAAGGAACAACTGATGATCTAGCGTCAACTGTGGTATTAGCATCAAACAAAGAAATTTATTTAGCACCAGCAATGAATGTTAGAATGTGGGAGCATCAATCTACAAAACAAAACTTAAAAAAACTAATTAATTATGGTTATAAACTTATTGGTCCAGAAATTGGTGAAATGGCTTGTGGAGAATATGGTGAAGGAAAAATGTCTGAGCCTGATAAAATTTCTAACGAAATAAATAATTATTTTTTAAACCTTAAAAAGAATAAAAAATTAAAAGCATTAGTTACAGCTGGTCCAACAAACGAATACATTGATCCAGTAAGATTTATTACAAATAAATCTAGTGGTAAACAAGGGTATGAAATTGCTAAATCTTTATCTAAAAAAGGATTTGATACAACTCTTATCTTAGGCCCAACTAATTTAAAAATTGATAGTGATGTTAAGCTAATTGAAGTTGAAACAGCAGATGAAATGTTATTAGAAACTCAAAAAAACTTGCCTGCCAATGTGGCAGTTCTTTCTGCTGCAGTAGCAGATTTTAAGATTAATAAAAAATACAAATATAAAATAAAAAAGCAGGATTCATTAAATTTAAATTTAGAAAAAAATGTAGATATATTGAGTTATGTTTCTAACCATAATTCAATGAGACCAGAACTTGTAGTAGGATTTGCAGCAGAAACAGATAATGTTGAAAATAATGCTAAAACAAAATTGAATAACAAAAATTGTGATTGGATCATTGCAAACGATGTATCCAATAAAAAAATTGGCTTTAATTCTGACTTTAATGAAGTAACGATTCACTATAGCGACAAAAACAAAGAAAAACTTGCCTATAAAAAGAAATCTGAAATATCTGATGAAATAGTTGATAGAATAATTAATCAGTTAAATTAATGGCAAAAGTTCATATAAAAAAATTAGACTCATCTGTTGAGTTGCCTGCATATAAAACTAACGGAGCATCAGGCATGGATTTAATGGCTTTTATAAATGAGCCAATAACACTTAAACCCCAAAATTCTAGTTTAGTTCCAACCGGTATTTCCGTTGCATTTCCTAGTGAATTCGAGATTCAAATTAGACCAAGATCTGGTTTGGCTGCTAAAAACAATATTAGTGTTTTAAATACTCCAGGAACAATAGACAGTGATTATAGAGGTGAGATTAAAGTTATTCTTTATAATCATGGTAATACTGATTTTTTAATAAACAATAAGGATAGAATAGCTCAAATGATTTTAACTCCTGTTATTAAAATGGATTTAGAAGAAACAGATACTTTACCTGAATCAGTTAGAGGAGAAGGTGGATTTGGCTCAACTGGGAAATGAGTTCAAAATTAAGTAGAAATCAACTCGAGAAATATTCAAGACAAATTATTTTAAAAAATATAGGCATTCTAGGTCAAAAAAAAATTTTACACTCAAAAGTGTTAATAATTGGTATGGGGGGATTGGGTTGCCCAGTTGCTGAATTTTTAACCAGATCAGGAGTTGGATCACTAGGAATTGTAGATCATGATTTAGTTGGTCTTTCTAATATTCATCGACAAACTTTATATGATGAAAAAGATTTAGGAAAATTAAAAGTTAAAGCTGCCAAAAAAAAATTAGCTAACATAAATTCTAAAACTAAAATTGATATTTACAATTTTAAGTTAGATAAAAAGAAATTTCTAAAAATTATTAAAAATTATGATTATATTGTTGATGGTACAGATAATTTTGAAACAAAATTTTTAATTAATGATATAAGTCTAAAGTATAAAAAATTTCTTGTAACTGGAGCTATAAGCAAATTTGATGGCCATATATTTACTTTTGATTTTCATAATAAAAAAAATTCTTGTTTAAGGTGTTTTTATCAAGAAGAAACTGTTTCTGACGACATATTAAGCTGTGAATACGAGGGAATACTTGGGACTATTGCTGGTATTGTAGGCACTATGCAAGCTAACGAAATTTTAAAAAAAATTTTAAATATTGGAAAAGATTTAAATGGATATATTTTAATTCTAGATTTTTTAAATTTAAGCTTTAGAAAAGTAAAGTTTAATAAAAGAAAAAAATGTATATGTAATTAATGTATAAAATTATTTACACACTATTTTGTTTAATAATTTTCATTTCCTCTTCTATGGCTGAAGAAACTTTTGTTTCTTTAAAAAAAAGTAAAGTAAATGTTCGTTATGGTCCTAGTTTTGACTCAGATATCAAATATGTTTATAAGAAAATTAACTTACCTTTGAAACAAATAGATAAAAAAGAAAATTTTAGAAGAATAATTGATTTAAAAAATAACAGTGGTTGGATACACATTTCACAATTAAAAAAAAATAATTCTGTTATTGCAATTCAAAATAAAGTTTTATTTAAAAAACCATCTTCATTTGCAAAACCTATAGCCCAAATAGAAAAGGGCAGACTATTAATTGTCGATAAGTGTCAGGAAAAATGGTGCAAAATAAAATCTGGTGATTATGAAGGATGGATTAAAATTAATGATATTTGGGGCTTAATTAACTAAAATCAGCTGATAGAGAACTTAAATTTGTTGAGCTTAGTTTTGTCGTATGCGAATATTCTTTGTGATCTATCCCAATTTCGACTTCGGCACCATCTGATTTGAACTTTTGGATTTGTTCATCACTAAATTTAAAATGTATGAATTGAACTGAGGATGCTTTTCCTTCTGCAGAAGTTCTATCAACGTCTTCCTCTGGGATTGCTTTAATTGACTCGCCATCAATTTTAATAAAAACTTTTTCTTCAATTCCTCCAACTTTACTTAGAAATGCTGATCTTGAAACCGGGTTATCAATTTCAAACATTAATGTGGCCGTCAGTTCTTTCCCATTAGGTACTAGAGGATTGTAAGCTATCAGTTCATCCTTTAATTGTTCATCACCACCTTTTTCGATATAAAGCATCTCCTGAACTTGAGCCAACATTGTTTCATAACTTTCAAAATAAAAAGTAGCGTATGGACCTAGTGCTATTCTTCTATCCTTTTTGAAGTTCACAATATTTTTTCTAAGCTCTTTTCTATTTTTTATATAGACATCTAAAGGCATAATATCTTCTTTTAGAATTTCTCTTTTTTCTCTTGGCATCATCATAACTTATAACTTTTTGCCATTAATTCGATAGGATGTAACGCCTCATCATTAGAAATATTTGTGTCAGCCTCTAATTGCTTCAAGTGTTTGCCAGCAAGCGGACAATCTGAAGCCATATATTTATTATTTTTATTCTTTATTTGTCTGGCAGTTGGTCTTCCTACTTTATTTGCCAAATCATGAGTATCTTTCATGACACCAAAAGTACCTCCATGACCAGCACATCTTTCAACAACATCTAATTTAACATTCGGAATAAGTTTCAGCATATCTCTTGATTTGATACCCATATTTTGAGCTCGAGCATGACATGCGTTGTGAACTGTAACGCCACCATCTATTTCTTGTAATCCCTCAGCCAAGCCTTCGTTATTTGCTATATCAACAACATACTCGTCTATATCCATTACATTTGCAGATAATCTTTTTATATTTTTATCCTTAGGTAATAAAAGAGGCCATTCAAATTTTAACATTAAACCACAACTGGCTGTTAAAGTTATTACTTTATAACCTTTATCAACCCACTCTAATAAATCTTTAGAAACTTTCTTTGCTTGTTCCACCACTTTAGGAAGATCTGCTTGTTCTAAAAAAGGCATACCACAACATCCTGGGTAAGCCTCTTGAACTTCAACTCCATTCTTTTTTAAAACTTTTAAAGCAGCAACACCTGTATTTTTTTTATTAAAATTAACAAAACAAGTTGTGTAGATTACAACTTTTCTATCTTTGTTTGGAGTTTGAAAATTTATTTTATCTTTATTTCTTTTAAAGAAATTTGAAAATGTTTCTGAATTGTATTTTGGTAACTGAACTCTTTTATCAATTCCTGCAACAATTTCTAAAATTTTTCTAAAAAATTTGTTTTTAATACTAGATACCCAATTAACTATTTTTGAAAACATAACACCAATTTTTGAGTTTCTGTCTATTTGAGCTAATTGTAATGGTACGCTTGGTAATTTTCCTAATTTTTTTTGAGCAGTTCTGTATCTCAACATTAAGTGGGGGAAATCTAGATCAAAGTCATGAGGAGGTACATACGGGCATTTAGTCATAAAACACATATCACACAAAGTACATGCATCTACAACCGGTTCAAACTGTTCACTTTTTAAACTTTCAACATCCTCATTTTCAGACTCATCAATCATGTCAAATAATTTAGGGAATGAATCACATAAGTTAAAACATCTTCTGCAACCATGACAAATATCAAATGTTCTTCTCATTTCAGCATCTAATTTTTCAGGATTTAAAAAATCAGGATGCTCAAAATCGATTGGATGTCGAATAGGGGCGTCTAAACTACCTTCTTTACTCATAATTTTAATTGAAATTTTTTTGAATATTTAGTGGGCAAGTTAATGCCCACTAAAAAAATTTATTAACTAATAGATTCTAATGTTTTTTGGAATTTACCAGCGTGTGATTTTTCAGCTTTTGCTAAAGTTTCAAACCAATCAGCAATTTCTTCAAAACCTTCTTCTCTAGCTGTTTTAGCCATACCAGGGTACATGTCTGTGTATTCATGCGTTTCACCTTGCACAGCTGAAGCTAGATTATCCTTAGTTTCACCAATTGGCATTCCAGTTCCAGGATCTCCAACTTCTTCCAAATATTCTAGGTGACCATGTGCGTGGCCAGTTTCACCTTCGGCAGTTGATCTAAATACAGATGCAACATCGTTGTATCCTTCAATATCAGCCTTTTGTGCAAAATAAAGATATCTTCTATTTGCTTGGCTTTCACCAGCAAATGCTTCTTTTAAGTTTTCTTCAGTCTTACTTCCTTTTAATGACATTATATTCTCCTTAATTTAATGATGCTGAACATATAATGCCTGTAGACGGAAAGTCAATAGTTTAGAATAATTATAATGTATAATTTAAATTATTGATTTTATTGAATTAATTATGATTTTGATTATCACTCGCAACTTTAATCAAAACTTCAACTGAATTTATTTTTTTTCCAGTAATATTATTTTTAATATTAATAGAATCAATATTGTTTTGTTCACAATCTATTAATTCATGTGTATCTTCATCATAGAAGTGATGGTGAGTTGATGTATTGGTATCAAAATAACTTTTATCGCTATTAATTGCTATTTCTTTTAGATAGCCTTTTTTTACAAAATCATGAACCGTATTATAAACAGTAGCTAAAGATATTTTTTCATTTAAATCCTCTGAAATTTTTTTTACAAGATCATTAATTGTAAAGTGAAAAGTTTTCTCTCTATTAAATAAAAGCTCACAAATTTTTACCCTTTGTTTTGTAGGTCTTAATCTAGCTTCTCTTAATTTATCAATATAATTAGTGTTTTTTGACATGTTTGTTTATAATAATTCTAAACTGATAATAAATTATTCTGTTTTATTATATTATAATATCATTAAATCAAGTATTAAGGGAACTCAAATTTTATGAAAAAAAATTCATATACCTACGATGATCTCATAACATGTGGAAATGGTGAGCTTTTTGGCCCAGGAAACGCAAAATTGCCACTTCCTCCAATGCTTATGTTTGATAGAATAACCGAGATTAACGAAAATAATGGGATTTTTAAGAAAGGGTCCTTAAAGGCTGAATTGGATATTAAAGACAATCTTTGGTTCTTTGATTGTCACTTTAAGTCTGACCCAGTTATGCCTGGTTGTTTAGGATTGGATGCTATGTGGCAATTAGTCGGTTTTTACCTTGGTTGGCTAGGAAACCCAGGAAAAGGTAGGGCACTAGGTGTTGGAACAGTAAAATTTACTGGTGAAGTTTTACAAAGTATAAAAAACGTAAGGTATGAAATAGATATAAAAAAAATTATGTCCCCTGGTGGCACAACTGTAGGGCTTGCAAATGGGCTGGTTTTTGCAGATAATAAAAAAATATATTCAGCAGATAGTTTAAAAGTAGGTTTATTTAAATAATGAGAAGAGTAGTAATAACAGGGTTAGGAATTGTTTCTTGTCTAGGAAACAATCAAGAAGAAGTTCATCAATCTTTGGTAAATTCAAAATCGGGAATTTCTTATGCTGAAGAATATAAAGAACATAATCTTAAATGCCATGTTCATGGAAAACCAAATATAAAATTGGAAGATCATATTGATCGAAAAACAATTAGGTTCATGGGTTCAGGCTCTGCTTATAATTATATTGCAATGAAAGAAGCAATAGAAGACTCTGGATTAGAAGAAAGTGAAATTAGTAATTTTAAAACTGGGATAGTGATGGGTTCTGGTGGACCTTCAATTGAAAACGTTATCTTAGCAGCAGATAAAACTAGAGCTAAAACTCCAAAATTAATGGGTCCATTTATTGTTCCAAGAACAATGGCCAGTACAGCTTCAGCTACCCTTGCCGTTCCGTTTAAAATTAAAGGAACAAATTATACAATGAGTTCAGCGTGTTCTACAAGCGGACACTGCATTGGAAATTCAATGGAATTAATTCAAATGGGTAAACAAGATGTTGTCTTTGCAGGTGGAAGTGAAGAAGTTCACTGGGCAATGACAGCAATGTTTGATGCCATGACGGCATTATCATCAAAATATAATGATGCACCTAAAACAGCGTCTAGAGCATATGACAAAACTAGAGATGGGTTTGTAATAGCTGGCGGTGGAGGCGTGCTTGTACTTGAAGAATATGAACATGCTAAAGCAAGAGGGGCCAAAATATACGCGGAATTAACTGGTTATGGAGCAACTTCAGATGGATACGATATGGTAGCTCCATCAGGAGAAGGAGCAGTACGTTGTATGAAGATGGCAATGTCTACAACTAAAAATAAAATTGACTATATTAATACTCATGGAACTTCTACTCCTGTTGGAGATATCACAGAACTAAATGCCATTAAAAATACTTTTGGAGACAACATTCCAAAAATTAGTTCAACTAAATCGCTATCTGGACATCCTTTAGGAGCTGCATCAGTTCATGAAGCGATCTATTGTTTGATTATGATGAAAAATAATTTCATAGCCAGTTCTGCTAACATTAATGAAATGGATGAAGAAGCTAAAAAATATCCAATAGTTGTAAAAACTGAAACTGAGGCAACTTTAAATACAGTTATGTCTAATAGTTTTGGTTTTGGTGGAACCAATGCTGCTTTAGTTTTTGAGAAAGTATAATCATGAGTTTAATGAAAGGCAAAAAAGGATTAATCATGGGTGTTGCCAATGAGAGATCTATTGCCTGGGGTATTTCACAAAAACTTGCAGAAGCTGGAGCAGAACTTGCGTTCACTTATTTAGGGGATGCATTAAAGAAAAGAGTAATTCCTCTAGCAGAAAAATTAAACTCAAAAGTTACATTTAGTTGTGATGTTGAAAAAAAAGAAGATGTTACAAAATTATTTGAAGATGTTAAATCTCAATGGGGTAAAATTGATTTTGTAGTTCACGCAATTGCATTTTCTGATAAATCAGAGTTATCTGGTGAATATTTAAATACTACTAGAGAAAACTTTTTAAGAAGCATGTTAATTTCATGCTTTTCATTTACTGAAGTTGCAAAAGAAGCTTCTAAAGTAATGAAAGAAGGTGGAAGTTTAATTACTCTAAGCTACGAAGCAAACAAAGCTATCCCCAACTATAATGTAATGGGTGTTTGCAAAGCTGCCCTAGAATCTAGTGTTAAGTATTTAGCAAGAGATTTGGGTGCTAAAGGTATGAGGGTAAATGCTATTAGTGCAGGACCTATTAAAACATTAGCAGCTTCTGCTATTGGAGATGCAAAATTCCTATATAAGTGGAATGAAGACCATTCTTTCCTAAAAAGAAACGTAGATATCCATGATGTTGGAAATTCAGCATTATATCTACTAAGTGATCTTGCAAACGGTGTTACAGGTGAAATTCATTACGTAGATGCTGGATACAACAAGGTTGGGATGCCAGATCCTAAGAATATTACTTAAAATATACTTAAATTTAGTTAAAAATATTTGGGGCGGTTCTGTTGCCTGGTGTTCATAAAAAACCCCCAGAACTCTCATCCTAAGGGTTTTGAATTTTAATTTAAGTTATTAATTATTCAGCTGCTTGTTTCATAGAAAGTTTAACTTTACCTCTATCGAAACCAATTACTTTTACTTTTACTTCGTCGCCTTCTTTGACAACGTCAGTAACTTTAGCAACTCTTTTATCTGCTAGTTCTGAAATATGAACAAGACCATCTTGTTTGCCTAAGAAATTAACAAAAGCTCCAAACTCCATAATCTTCATTACTTTACCTGAATAAATTTTATTCAGCTCAGCTTTTGCTGTGATATCTTTAATAAACTGCATAGCGATGTTTCTAGACTCTTCGTCTGGAGCAGCAACTGTTACAACCCCTTCATCATTCACATCAACTTTTGCACCTGATTTTTCAACAATCTCTCTGATCGTTGCACCACCTTTACCAATCACAGCGGCGATATCTTTTTTATCAACTGTAATCTGCTCCATTTTTGGAGTGTGTTGTCCAACATCAGCTCTTGATTCACTTAAAGCTTTATTCATTTCACCTAAGATATGAACTCTTCCATCTTTAGCCTGCTTTAAAGCCTGCTCCATGATTTCAAAAGTAATACCAGTAATTTTGATATCCATTTGAAGTGAAGTAATTCCGTCTTTAGTTCCAGCAACTTTAAAGTCCATGTCTCCTAAGTGATCTTCATCACCTAAAATATCTGATAGG
>JACLAC010015651.1_pt1 | contig 10641 bp, 8 predicted proteins | sample 8027881 | NCBI WGS metagenome assembly JACLAC01 (sample SAMN15725517, study PRJNA655200) | protist metagenome | isolation source: fluorescence activated cell sorting (FACS) single amplified genomes of... | place: Spain: Blaines Bay Microbial Observatory, Mediterranean Sea | collected 2016-01-19 | reverse complement strand
CTTCTCTTGTTTCGTTTTGTGAAGAAAATAGTAGAGAGGAATTTACTTGAACTAATGATTTAGACTTTTCACTAATTACAGTTAAAACAGTATTTTTAGCAATCTTTAGAACCCGTATCGTGTCATGAATACCACTACCGTTTATTGCCATATCTATGATTTGATTTTTAGTATTTGGGCAGTAAGCCTTGTAGGAATAGTTGAGGATGAAATTCTTCTTTTTGCAAGTTAATCTCAAAGTAGCACAGCATGTTATTAATATTAAATGTCAGTATTTAAACACAAAACTGTACGTTTGAACCATAACCATCAAATGTTATAGATACCTTGCCAATGCGTAAGTCCTATCATGTTATTTTTGTCATATGTTTTAAGCATACTTAATTTTTCAATAAATTGAAATCAGATAAATAACTAACACTTAGCTTCTAATTAATTTTTATTTTTTTTGAATTTCAATTGTGTCATTTTTTTTCACTAAAAAACAAATCATTTCTATTTAATAATCAAATAAATATTCTAATCCTATTATTATTATGCCTATTACGAATAATCCGATAAGTAGCACTACTTCTCCATCTCACACAAAAGGAAAGAAGTTAAGTACAGCTGAAACCGAACTGACGGACTCTTTCGGACAACATGCTAATTTAAGTACGACTTCTTTTACCGTCTCTCATTCAAGCTTATTACCACAAACAAATTCAGCGAGCCCCCCTACTGCCTCAGAAACAAGAAAAGCACTAACTCTACATAAAGAAGAGGTTAAAACCTTGTTAGGGGATCAATATGACGAACATGGGCATTCTATCACTACATTAAGACCCAAAAAAACCAGTCGGCAGCATCCAGCCCGCCACTATACCCGACGACAAAAAAAAGAGACAGAGCAACCTTTTACTCCATCAGCAAGTTATGAAGATTTTATAAAAAAAATAACCCGCTCCCCCATAAAAATTGAACCAACACCTACAGACAGACCTAATAAATCTCTCTACACACAGGCTGATGCAGTTAACGCAGCCGGTTCTTTACTTGCCAGCGCACTAAATACCAATGCACAAACAATGGCAAATGATTATAACGCCAACCTAAACCCAACCGCAAACCCTCACGCAGAACCCTTCTTTTCACGATTTTACAATTACGTTAGCGATTTCATCCCTTCTTTTTCAACAAAATCATCAACATCCCTCTCTGCACAGCAAGAGCAAAGTGCAAGTACACTTGATGATGTCACTATCGAAGATGTATCAGAATTTCAGCCAGTAACACAAGAGGAAGGAATAGATTTTAATGAATATCATGACGCTAATGATTTTTTTGTTACTACCAACACAGAAACAACATCTCAAAAAACAAGCGCTACAACCCAAAAGAAAGACCAATTAACTACGGCTGAAAAAGTAAATGCATTTACACAAAGTGTATTTAAAACAAAAAGCACAACACCCTCTAGCATAAAGAAAAATAGAATTAAAAGAGATATTAATAACAAAGTTAAAAAAACAACCTCATCTTCAATTAGCGAAATCACACAAACAACACAAGCTACAAGCACAGAAAAGGGTATTACAGATTTCAGCGGAAGAAGCGTAAATACAGATGCAAGTACTTCCCCTCAATTTACAGAAACCCCACCGGTATCTATTGATGATATTGCCAAAAGCTGGGGCACAAATTTAGAAGAATTAAAAAAAGTAACGTTAGATAAATACACTAAAATCGAAAAAGAAGCCATTGTAATAATTGCTCATGCAATGCTCATTTACACTTTAAAACACGGCAATCTCCCCTCTTTTTTATCCAATAGAAAACGCCGCTCTCCCGATGGAAATATTGTTCATAAAGCCCATCATTTTCTACAGATTGGTGGGTTTGATGATGATAAAAAAATCGAACATTTTTTAGCATCCCTACCGCCAACACAGCTAAAAACGACAAATTCACGAAGTAAACGGAGCAGCCAAACCGCAGACACAGAGATAACAAGCACAGCTGAAGATACAGTAAAAGCACAGCTCGTTCGTTTAGGGTTAACACCTGAGGATATTCGTGGTCAACTGGGTAAGCACGGGCCCTTATCTGATCATGCAAAAGAGGTGTTACATCGTCACTTTCCACAAACAAAAGTTACAGATGATGAAAAAATTGCAGAGGTAGTGGAAGCTTGTACTGTTGGGCGTCTTTTAACAGATCTAAACCCTATATTGGCGTTAGAAGGGGCTATTGAACAGCTTGGGCATAAAATTGAAGAGCTACTCCAATCAAGAAGCTGGACAAAGCAGCAGCAAATAAAATTTAGGATAAGAACCTTACAAAGTTTTAAACGAGATTATCTTTCAAAAACACCAGCAGAACGAGTTGCCCTTGGATTTAAAAAAACCTTTGGTGGCGGCATTCCAGCACTTATTTTAATTGGTCAATTGGAGCAAGATGTGATTAACAAAAGATCGATTGCCTCTTTATCGGTTGAACAAATAGAATCCCTTGGCGTTGCAACTGAAGCATGGAATATTGGCTCATCTCTCGTTCCAGGGGTAGTGGCTGTTAATGCATTAATAGATTTAAGTGAGGCGATTAATGAAGGAAGTAAAGATATTTGTCGTTATATAGAAGATGTAGCCATCTTAGGTTTAACTGCCATTGGACTTGCAGAAGGTGAAATAGGGGGAGAGCTCGCCCAAGATGATATTATTCCAGCGTCAGATTTATCACAAAAAAGTCAATCTTTAATTGAAAGGCATGCCTCACGGTTTGATGAAGCATTGGATTTAACTCAAGCCGCTGTTGTAAAAGAGCTTTTAGGCCGCGCGGAACAAGAAATTTTAGGGGAGCACCCTGTTATTGAGAGTGAGGGCGAAAAGCATACCATTATTACAGGCACAGGACACAGTGATGGTATCTATAAAATATCCACTGTTGCAGGAAAAGATACTGTTTATTTACACCCACTAAAAGAAGGCCATGTTTCACCATTAGTTGATTACAGCTTAGGGAAAGGTAATTCCCATATAACTCGTGTTGAAGCACAAGGTTCTAAAATAGATATTCATCAGGCAAAAACAGAGTTTGGTTCAGCATTAACGGATTATGAAAGATTAAAAAACCAGCAACATAATCAAATGGAAACACTACACCAGCTTCAAGAAGCATTAAAACTAGGTGAACAAGAAGAGCGCAATGCTCGTGTTGCAAAAAACGATGCAGGTTTGCATCGTGACCCTCAAACCCTTACAAAACAAAAGAATAAACAAATAGCGATGGAAGGGGCAAATGCAGAATTTAAAACGCGAATTCAAAACCTAAAAGAAGTGATAGCGCTTATAAAAGAACAATTAACACAAGCAGAAATCGCTGTGGTGGTTACCGAGCACGCTCATACAAGAGCGATAGAAATAGATAATAACACTGTGCGCCAAAAAGCCGTTAATTTAATTAGAGCAACTAAAGAAAAAATAACAGCTGAAAAAGAATGGCTTAAAGTTTCAAGCCAAGAATTGACAACTGAACTTATGACTGCTGACGGCCCACTTGTACAAGTTCAAGGTGAATTAGCCGCCGCGCTATTAAAAGAACAAAACGCATGGGCAGCTTATGATAACGCGATTGAAGAACTTCAGACATCACGTGAGCAAATACACCAAGAAGCAGTTACTCAATTAAAAGCACAGGCCATGCAACAAGCAGAACAATGGCAGAAAAACAAACAAACACCCATGGCAAAACTTTACTCCCCAGTGATTTTGGATGAAGCTGGCGGAATGTTTGTAACCAGAAAGCGTGGGCATAATAATCATATTTATGAACTAGTAAAAGACCCTCATAGTAATACTTATCAACTCATCTCAGAAGATCTAGGTGCAAGTAGAGATTATCACCATTATATTCTTAATGATGAGGGAAGTTTGGAGCAAGTGGGTATTAAAGGCGGCGCAGGAGCAGAGGAAGAGCCTCAAGCTTCAACCAGTACCCAAGGAGAAAGCGTTACGGAAAAAGCATTTATAATAAATGAAGAAGCAGCCGCTCTATTAAGGAACGATCCTTACTATACAGCTCGGCAAAAAGCAATAGTTTGGCGCGAAGAAGTCACGGGATTAGAAACGAGATTAACAGAAGTAAAACGCCTTATTCAAAGGCAAAAAGGAGAAATAAGAAAAATAGAAGCCACAAGCCCTCAAACAGCACAAAGCCAAGCATTACTTGAAAAAGCCCAAGTTAATCTTGCTCAGCTAACCAACCTTCAATTACAAATAGAAACCCAAAGAACAAATATTTTCACTGAGCAGAGCATTCGTACTGCCAATCAAGAAATGAAAGCAGAGCAACAAGCGAATGACATCAAAATACAACAAATACGCAACGCGAAACTAAAACATGCCCAAGTTGAGCTAAAAGCACAAACTGAAAAAGTAGAAGTCACAAATGCAAGGCAAGATTATAATCGAAGAAGAGTTGATTTTACCAATGTCAAAACAGGAATGGTAGAAGTAGAAAAAGGCTTTTCAGCAAACCCCCACAGCACAGAGTGGCAAGAGGCTATGATGGTAGCGCAGCGTGAGTTTGCAAATGCAGGCGTCAAACTTGAGGGAGCAAGAGTAAGGCTTCAAGCTGCACAACTTAGCTATGATGCCGCAATGAAAGCCAATGGCGCACCAGATATTAACGAAATCATTCAAAACCAAGACCAAATAGCTCAATTAGCAAAGCAAGATTTAAGTGCTTCAGAAGCGCAAATAGAGCCGGCACAAAAGCCACCTCAGCAACCAGTCGCTATTCAACCTGAGCTAGCAGTAGACTCAGTACTTCTTGAGCAATCTAATAATGCTGAGCCAATGGAAGTTGACCCCGCTCCTCAAGAGTCGGTACAGCAAGATCCAGTTGCAGCACCTCAGGGCTTCCCTTATCCAGATGGAAAAATAGTGCTTGTTGGATCTGATATTGCTCCTCTTGGTGGAGAAGCGCATATTAAACTTGAATATGATGCCCAAAAAATAGCCGCAGAGCTTTCAACAGCTAAAAATGGTTTTGAAACGAGAGATTTAACCCGAGTAGAAAAAATGATTGAATTTTTACCGGATAAAATTTCCAAAGCAAGCCGATCAGCTAAACCTAAGCTTCAAACCCAATTAGAGGAGGCAAATAAAAAAATTGTTTCTTTAAGAAAGCAACAAACGAGAATAAGACAACTCGAAATAACAAATGCACAAGCTGCACAAAGAATGCGTACATATAAAGCTGCTGTTAGTAAATATGAAAATAGAGTCGAAACGCTGTTAAAAGATGAGTTTTCAACCAAAGAAGAGAGGGGCTCACTCGCACAAAGAATATCTCGCGGTTCTGCAACACAAGCAGATTTAGCGAAACAAGCAGGATGGGAAGAAGCACTTAAAGCCAAAAAGCAGTATTATTTTGGTAGCCAAGACCCTGTTAGCGTCATTAGAGCAAAATTAGTTGAAGTGGCTAACAAAGTTAAAGCACAACTTGCTGAAGAAAAAGCAGCACAAAGACCTCAGCCAGTTCCACGGGCTCAAGCACCTCAAGCACCTCAAGTTCATCAAGTTCCTCAAGTTCCTCAAGTTCCTCAAGTACCAGTAGCACCTGAGGTAAAAATACCTAAGATTAAATTTGGCGTACAAGGGAGTGATGGACGCGTTCCTGTTCAAGTTGGCATGGATCCTAATGATCCTTTCGTTAAGAGCTTGAAAGAAGGTGCTGTTAATTTTGACGATCAAAGACCTTCGGGATCAGGGCAGCAACAGGGTAGTCTTTTTAGCGATAAGCAGCTTAGAGAATTAAATAAAAATCGCCCAAGAGGGAGTGAAAGAATAAGTCATTTAGAAACGGAGTTTTATCCTGATGATACAGTTCAAATAAAAACTCAAGTTAAATTACTAAGAAGACAAGAAGTAAACTTATTAAGTATTGGATCAAACAAAGCCCTTACTCACTTTGATCTCACAGAAACTATGATAAGAGCAACAGAAGAATCACTGACTGCTGCTGAGAGAAGCACATTTAACGAAAAAATTGAAGAGCTTAAACAAAAACTAGCACAACTTGGAAGAAGAGAGCTTGCTGTAACTGAGGTAATTAAAGCTTTAATAGAAGAAATAAAAATGTTAAGGCGGCAACACCTAAGAGAGATAAAACCGCTATAACACAAGAATAAAAAATCAAAAAGAGCCTACTCTTCCCAAGCAACTTCAATTAATGCTTCATTTCTACGGAAAAAAGGCAAGGTAAAGGGTGAATTGTAAGTGGCTTTAATAGGCTCACCGTTTATTATCACTTTATCTTTTTTAAGCGCTATTTTTAATTTTTTGGCATGCTCTTCAAAATTGCTGTCTGAGGCAAAACCTGAATAGGTAATAGCCGCAATGTAGCTTTTAGGTAGGTTTTTTATTGTAATTTTAGGGTTAGTTGGTGTGGGGGTCGTTTCTTTTGTGTATTTTTCGGGTAGAAAAAAACGCATAACTTGTTTACCGCTACTCGATGTGCTTTGCGTGACTGGCGCTGTCATCTCAATATCTACCGATTGAGTCACAGGGACTGTCATCGCAATATCTTCATTTCCTTTATTATCACCAGAAATATAATTGAAAAGTGATTTAAATCCGTTGTCTTCTTTACCATAAACCACTTCGGCTATGGTTCGTTCACCGTACAAACGGATCTCATAAATATCAGTTTTTTTTACCACATCATATTTTGGCTCTTCATATGCCACAGCAAGATCGCTCCATAGTGATATAAAAAAAATTGAGATAAAGATAGAAACAAATACCGACGCTTTCTTTTTGTGTATTACTTTTTTTAGCAATATTTTCTGTGACATATACTTCCCTGTATTTGTATTTACATTGCATTACACCTGAGGCGGCAAAAAGGCGGCAAACAATTCTTACCCCATGAGCATAAATAAACTATCCGGTGGGGGTAAATGAGCGCCGCCAACCTATCTGCGGCTTTAAAGGTGAAGGCGCTATTTTTCTTTTTTTTCAATCTCTAATGTGTCTTTTTCAAGATCAACATTCGCATGGTAAAGAAAATTAGGTTGATCTTTTTGTTTAAAGGTTAAATGGATAACAGAAAAAGGCGTTAATATATCTTCAGATACCACATAGTTTAATTCATAGCCACCTTGTTGATATTCCTGACTTGCTTGTACTTTTTTTATTGCGGCTTGCTTAAGAGTTTCAATTTCTATCTTTGGAGCAAGGGATGCATTTAATGGATAAATAGCGCCGTCATATTGTAAGCGACGTAACCCACCATTACTCCAAACAACAATATCCTGCCAACCTTTATTTTTTGATGAGGCAACTAAAACGGGTGGACGCATTACCATAAATTCAGAAATAACAGCCCCTTGATCATTAAACAAATAGCCAGAGCAGCCACCACTGCCACAAAAATAAGATCCAAACATGAAAACAAACGTTTCTATTTTCCCATCATTATTAAGATCTGCGCTGCCCGTTCTGTATTTTATTTTGGGATCATCTAATTTATCAATCCCATTGGGCTTTAAAATAGTTTCAAGTATCCATTTTTCCTGAGTATTTTCGTCAATAAAAGCGGTATTCATTTCAGCTAAGCAATTGAAACTTAGAATACTTTGAAGAACAACGCTTCCTAAGAGCGCTTTCATTTTAGTTACTTTATAATGCATTTTTTTACCAAATGTAGAGAATAAAACAAAAACCTGAAGATGCAGTATATACCCAACAAGGTTAGAAATGCAGAAGAAAAGAAAAGAAATGCCCATAAAAAAAGACAGCTTTACTCGCAAATAAGTCGCGCTCAACACATGGATGTTTCTAAGATGGTGGACGTATAAAAAAAGAGTATTACCATCAAGCCATACTCTGGTTGTGTCGCAATGATTTAAAAAGTCGCAAATACACCAATCTCTAGATTCAATTATGCAGCGAGCGCGTAAAAGCGCTCCCATGTTGGCATTGATGGATCTCCAGCCTAACCACGTTTGATCATCGTCCATGTTTCTTGTCCTGACATAGTTACTTCGGCACCTTCTTTTGATTTCCAACCTAATGCCTGCACCATCTTTTGTTTAATAGGTCGCTGACTTTGCAGGGCGATATTATTGAGGTATTTCAGATCAACAATTTCAATCGCTAGCAGAAGGAAATAACCAGAGATCAAAAAAAGCATATTCAAGCCCTGCTCTGTTAGCCCCACTCTTATCAATCACGACTTTTTCGGGAAGACCGTTCGTACCGATGGCTTTTTTGAAACGTAATAGCGAACAGCAAGCAGGATGATATGGCGAGGAAATTGGAAACCTTTGAACATAAGGAAAGATGACAGTGCTAGAGAAATATTGTTGTATTTTAATTTGTTAGTGGATTAGATGCGATAAAACCCTTAATCGTGCTTTTAGCATAACGCCGTTGGTACATGTGTTCTTGGATAGATTGAAGAAATGCTGATTTCATCGCCGTTACCTTGATTGCGCAAAAAATAACTTTTACTGTTTTATTGGTGGATAACAACAGAAAAATAGAATTGTCGTATTTAAGTGTGAAGGATTAGAGAGCATTAAAAAATCTTTGTAAACAATAAGATAAAATAGCAAAATAATTAAGGATGTTGTTATCAACCATAAAGGGTGTCATTTATGCATCCGAAATGGTGTAGATAACACTGTTATGTTTATCGGAGGATTTAATGAAGCAAGTATTAGATGGAAACGGTTCAGTTATTGGTTCTTTTGATGGTGAGTTTGTCTTAAATGGTAGCTGCTCTCCTATTTATAGAATTGATATCAACGAGGTTTACAGTACAGATATACCATGTAAGTTTCTTGGTGAGTTAGAAGGAAATACTGCTATCGGGTTATCAGGGCAGATTTTATTCACAATAGTGAGTTGAGGTAAATTATGGCTGTAATTATAAAGAAAAATGAAAAAGTAGAACACGTTGTCAGTTTGCTCGGTGACAGTTTTAGTAATGATGAATTTGTTGCAAGGTTTCGTGAAGAGTATCCAAGTGATTGGGCTAAAGCTGAAAAGGAATACCTAAAACATGATCGTAAAACTAAACCTGGCAAATCTCACCCTTGTCCTCGCCCTGAGCAATATTTAGTTAATGCGTTAAATGTCTGGCGTAAAAAGAAATAAACATAACAAAGCATTTAAGAGTGATTCGCAACGCTTGGCGTTTTCGCTTCGCTCAAGTATAGCCAAGCGTCGCTCACACCTTAATGCGGCGTTATATTTTTATCGGAGTCGTATGGACGCGTTAACCTTTACTTCAAAATTAATTGAATTTACAGCGTGGCCTATTGCTGCTGTTGTTATCGGTATTGTGCTAAAGCAACCGTTAGAAAAACTATTGGGTCGGCTAATTTCAGCCAAACATAAAGATACCGAATTTGGCTTTGCTCCTGATAAGCAAAATGCGCCGAAAATAGAAAATAGTGGCTCAATTGCTGATGCTGTTCCACAAGATTCTTTAGGTCTTATCGCTGAACAAGAAGCACGAATCTATAAGTCATTAGATGATTTGAAAATTGAAAATCCTGAAGACAAAGTTAAGGTGCTAGCTAAGCACCATGCAAACTTACAGATTAGAAGTGCTTATGCCCAAATTAATTCAGCGATTTACAATAGCCAGTTACTTTTACTTCAAGCTTTGAATACACAGGCTTCGCCCGTTGAGCTTTCGTTTTTCTATTCTTATTACAATGCGGCTAAAAACAATTATCCCGAATACTATGAAAATTATAGTTTTGAAGATTGGCTTAATTACATGAAAGGTAGTGGCCTTATCAACACTAAAGATGAAAACTATTTTATTACAGTATTTGGTCGTGGATTTTTAACGGCACTTACTGAAGTTGGTGCAAATCAAAAGCGGGTATATTAAAAATATAACAAGGCGCTAAAGGCGGATTCGTAACAGTTGGCTCGGTTCCGCTTCGCTACACAGTTTAGCCAACTATTACTCTCCGCTTAACGCGGCGTTATATTTTCGGAGGATCGATGATCATAGATAAATTCTCTTTTGAACAAATTGGTTGGAATGGCAATTTACAAAGTGTTTTAAATTTATTTTTAGATCTTATTTCGTATCAGTTAGATCCAAAGTCTAAACCATTTTATGAATATATTAAGCTTAAATCAGACCTTAAAAATTCTGATATTTTAAATGGGTGGCAGAGAAGTAGTATTGATATTTGTGAATTACCTAAATTTCAATTGTTTCAGAAAAAATATAAAACTTTCGATAATGATGCTTTTACAGCATTAGATATGGAAATACAGAATAAAGGGTCTGTATTACCAAAGGGACAAATTTTGTTTCGTGGTGTTTGTTCTGATAATAAAAATGATGATTGGAATAATCCAATATCTACGACTTTGTCTCCTTATATAGCGATTTATCATGCATTTAAAAATGGATATATAAAACCTATTAAAATATATGTAATTGAGATTCCAGTAGACTTCAATGTAAAGGCTATTATTGCACCATTTGGTGATAATGTTGAATTTGGGCAGGAATATGAAGTTTTAGTTAAATTTGAACGCTGCCCGAAAGTTATTGAGGAAATAACAAAAAATAATATTACTTTTCAGTTATTACGTTGGTAACAATATAACAAAGCCAGTA
>JACLAC010010586.1_pt1 | contig 10642 bp, 13 predicted proteins | sample 8027881 | NCBI WGS metagenome assembly JACLAC01 (sample SAMN15725517, study PRJNA655200) | protist metagenome | isolation source: fluorescence activated cell sorting (FACS) single amplified genomes of... | place: Spain: Blaines Bay Microbial Observatory, Mediterranean Sea | collected 2016-01-19 | reverse complement strand
GCAGCCGTCCTCTTCTACGTGCACAATGGCGTAAAGTGGATCCTTATATGGGGCGGTGTATTTGATATATGGAAAAGCGGCATCGATTGCAGCGCTGTAGCGGAGCTGGATAAAGTCGTCGCCCATCCAGTAATTGGACATGCTGTTGATCTGCACGTGCCAGATGCCGTCGATGCAGACGGCGTAATCCAAGTGGTGATGACCGCTGAACACGGCGACAATCTTGCGCCAACCGACGGCCTGGTTGTGGGCCGCCAACATGTCGAGCACTTCCCGGTCGCCGTTTACTTCGCCTCGGTCGAGGGACTGATGGATGAAGATAAGCACCGGCAGGTCAGTGGCCTGTAAATCGGCGGCGAGCCAGGCCCGCTGGTCGGCGGCGACGCCGCGGGCATAGCCCGCTAGCGGCGGCTCGGACGGATCGTTGCCATCGAGGACGACACAGTGCCAATCCTTGCGATTGAAGGAGTAGTAACGGCCGGGCATCGACATGTAGGCGACGGTCTCTTGGCGCGTAAAACCACCGTCCATATCGTGGTTGCCCAGCACATTAAAGCGCGGTAGGTCAAGGGCTTCCCACTGAGCAAGGAAGGATCGGTTGGCCGGAGTCGGTTGACAGAAATCGCCCATCTGGACGGCCATATCTACCCGGGCTTGGATGGCGCCGTCTTTGAAAGCCTCCAGGCGCTGGGGGCCGTCGTGCATGATATCTTGGTGAATATCGGTTGCCAATGCAAAACGTATTGTTTGAGTTGCCATAACTACTCACAGTAGAGAAATGTGCACATTGATACATAGCCACGCGGACACATCAGACCCTGCGCTGCCCTTTATTAATACGCCCTGTCCTCAATATGCTATACCGGCCCAACGCCGATTGGGATTGGACAATAAACTCTTCTGCGATATTGTAGTCAACTGTCTGGGGCGCTACCATGCTTTAGCCGGAAAGGCGTTATCGGCAGAACGGCTAACAGTAATGTCAAACAATGCAAGATCAATTCATATTCTGGATGATAATGACGATTCACTGTCCAACGCGATACAAAGCCATCCCCTATCCACCCCTCAAAAGTCCCAATCTTCCATTGGACGGCTGAACCAATAGAAACGATCATCTGCAAACCCCTTCTTACCCAATCGCAAATAAAAACATATCACAATTAGGATTGTATTAGTTCCAACTGGCCCAATCAGACTAAATAGCGCCTCTTACAATTTGGATACTTGCATTTCGACAAGAATATCCTGCGCATTCATGTCGACTGGAAGCAGCATCGGCTCAGCTGATACGGCATAGCTCTTTAGCTGATTCCCTCTCTAAATGGCTGAGACTCACGTTTGAGAAAAAGATCATCGTAGCTCTCCACAGAAAAACCTGTGTAGATGCTTATGGTCCCACATCACACGGCAAAAAGATAGCGATACCCTTCGCTCTAGAGGGCATATATTGCCGCCTGGCCTGCAGTTAATCAGTGGCCAATTGCCGCGTAACCCCTAATGACCCGCAATGCCCTTTACAGGTAACCTTCATTTAACATCAGGCCGTGCGACGGCCTCATCATCCAAGCGGCCCCGGCAACCGCCATGCCACCCTACTGCCGCTTAGACGCCCCAGGCACCGCGGCATCGCCGCTGAGCGCATGATTGACGCCGCCCGACGAGCATCACCGCCACTTGGATACAGCGGGCGCGTGTCATATACTATCTGAGACTTGGGTCCGTCGGACGGAAATCAGTCGCCCACCGCATAACGCCGGCCAGCAGACCATCCTACCCGATTTGCGCGTCGTTTAGTGAGTACTGCGAAGCTTATTTGTCATGGACGCCAGCATTGGAATCGTCAGCCCGAATAGCACCTTAGCCATCTCACCAAGACCGACAACCGCACGTTCGAGCTAGACGATTGGAACCAGAGGAAACCCCTGTCTGAGACAGTTAACCTCGTAAGGACCATACAGATGGAAAAAGACTTTGCCTTTTACCCCACGATAAACTCCAGCCTCAACTATCTCACTGAAAACCAGGTAGAATCCTACAACCAGTATGGCTACCTGAAGAGCATACCGCTCTTTGATACAGACCAGTTGGCAGCCAACCGAGTTTACTTTGACCGCCTGCTTTCTTTTGCCCTCTACCAAGGGAAAAGTAGCTACTCAATCAGTGGTTCCCACGTGGTGTATGGCGGGGTTTATGACTTGGTCACATGTCCGAAAATACTCGACCTGGCTGAGGACCTGCTCGGTCCAAATTTTGCTGCCATCGGGGCCCATTACTTTTGCAAATTGCCACACGACCCCAAGGTAGTATCCTGGCACCAGGATTTTACCTATTGGCCGGTGGATCGGGCAAAGGTGATAACCATCTGGGTGGCGATAGACGATGTAGACCGAGAGAATGCTTGCATGCAGGTAGTACCGGCATCCCATCGTCACGGCCTGCTGCCATACCGCGAAAGCGACCCCCAGGAAAACAATGTCTTGAACCAGACTGTGGACGATATAGAGCAGTATGGCACCCCGGATTGTCTTGAACTGAAAGCCGGTGAGGTATCCATCCATTCCTGCCTGCTGCTGCACGGCTCGGACGCCAACCATTCCGACCGCAGGCGATGTGGCATTGGGATCCGATATGCAACCATCGATGTCCGTGCCGATGAGACCTTGAAGGCCAAAGGGATACTCTGCCGTGGGACGGACCTGGAAGGCAATTGGGCGGACCCACCTCGGCCTACCTTTGATCCCTGAGCGTGTATATGGGGAGAGCGGGTAGCTTGCATTCAACAGTTGAGTCTTTGTATTACATAATGCTAGAGGCGAAGTACTAGTACTCTGCTTTTAAGGCTCGCCCGCTGAAAAACGCGTTTTTCCCAAGGCCTACTAAGCACCATTGCATGGCTGATACTGTTGCTGCGAAAGGTTAGGATAATTTGCCGACCTCGCATAAACAAAGCTGATTACGGGTTTGAGTATTGTACGAAAGTCTCCTTTACGACATAAATGGAAGCCCCTATTGGCATCCAACGGACGGAGCGGCCTACCGATGCCACCACAAACGGCGCCTGAGTTCCAATACGCCCTCCTATTAGCGGAACGACTCACCGCCGGCCAGGCGTCAACCGAGATTTGTTGTCACACAGCTTCATCCATCGTCTTGCACGGGAATTGTATAGAGTTGACCTATGATCCCCTTAGCCTCACAAACCTATCCACGCACTGCGACATAATGGATCTCAAGAATAGACGAATCCCGTATACATCGACGATCCCAAATTTGCTATCGGTTGCCGGATTTGCAAATGAGGAACGCGGCCGTAGTGCATCGTGCAAGGCAGAATTGCGTGGGAATTAAAAGCCTGACAGCGGCAATCATCGTGCAACGAAAAGCCCCCACCGCTTGAATGCGACAGGGGCTTTCTGCATACGTGATAGAACTGCTTTTACTCAGCGTCGATGTTGAGAGCCGATGTGTGATGGTGGATTCGCGTCCACCTCCCATCGTGTTTTTCAAAAATACAAGTGTCGCGCCAGTTCACGGTTATGGTTTCACCATCCACTTCACGGGTGCCGACAAGATAACCTGCTAGGAAGGCCATATTGCCATTTACGTGTATCTCAGGATGCTTCCAATGACTGAGCTTCATTCTTTGCTGATCGGTTCGTTCGCCTTCTGCCGAATCGCCTTGCTCGGCTGCGGACTGTTGGTCCTGGTCACGGGGCATATGCAGCAGGCTACCCCATGGATCCCATGCCGAATGAAAATTCGAGTGCAATTTCTCCATTGCTGCTCGGTCGCCAGCATTGAATGCCTCAGTAATGGCACGCGCAGTTGCTAGCACTTCCTCTTCGGCGTCCGCCTGTACTATCGATGGAAAGGCCGCTGCAAAGAGAAGCAAGGCAAAGCAATACAAACACTGCAAAGATAGGCTCTTCAAGAATTACCTCCGGCCAAAGGTTTGTATGGATAGTCTACGGCGCACAGCGTCACTGCGACGATGCGGGGTGCATGCTACGAAAGCGGCTGTCGCGACACAATAGAAACCCCCGTCGCATCCGAGCAGATGGCCGGGACGCGTGGCGGATGCACACGGCAGTACTACTCGTCAGGCGGGCTTTAAGACGCTATCAATTGCAGCAGAGCGTGGACTGCCCCACGATCAGCGACGACCCAAACGGCTTTTGACTTTTTCCAGGCGTTCGAGATAGACCTTGGTTTTCGCGACCAAGGGATCATTGGCACCTTTCTTCTGTGCGTACTGCAGAGCCTGGTTATACATCTTGTTGGCCCACTCGTAATTACCGCGCTCTGAGGCGCGGTCGCCCGCGTCGATATATTCGTGCCAGTAGCGGTTTTCGCTCGAGTGATGCATCAAGATCAGCATCCCGACAAGTAAAGCCACTGTAAAAGACAAGTGCCAGCTACGCGAGGAGCCTGGTTTGTCTTTTTTTGGCGATATGTTTTTGCGTTTACGGCGCGCCATACTCTACCCCTCAAGATACTGTAATCAGGCCCTAACCAATCCTCTTTCCCATCCATCCCTCGCGCAAACGTCCGTGCCAAGTATCATCATAATCGAATAGGTTACCAGTATACATAAAGCCCCCGTCGCATCCAAACGGTGCAGGCGCTACTGTGGATGCGGCGAAGATAATCGTCAGCCGGCACCTGCTGGTTCGTTCTCAGTATCGATTAGCCGTTGGAACCATTACTGAAGGTTATTTTTCCCCTTAGATCCAACCTGGTCGTAGTCGACCTGCCCCCCCAGTTACAGGTCCCATTGCTCTTCCAATAAATCACCCACGATCTCTTCTTCAACCGAATCAGCTATGACTACAGAAAAATCGATACCGCTAAAAACCTCAGCGGATTCAATAGTTGTCGCGTAGCAACCAATGGACTAATTGGCCGGCCCATTCGGCAACACCAAACCCAATCCCTGTGCAATCGATAGAAGTAGATCGATATAGCCCTTGTAAGCATTGGCCGGCATTACGCCGCGGTTGAACCAATCGTCAGTAGCTCGCCCTTGAAGTAACGGGCCCGTGGCGACAATGACCGCACAGTAGAGATCAACACGATCGCACCCACGCGCCTCCAATTGCCGCCAGACACCTCAATTGAAACCCGGATTTTGCAGAATCATATTCGACGTGGAAAAGGACTCGGACATGACCTATTGCGACAATGCCACCGCCAATCCAGTAGTGGCGGCCCCGTCGCTACGATTGTGGCCATTTCGACTAAGACTTTCCTGTAGTTGCTTTAGTTGCTGTAGTTGCCCGGCGGTAATGCAGTAGAGAGCCAGACCACATACTCGTCAGCCTCGCCTTACTGAAAGGTATATGGGCCGTGTGGACAATGCTTGGAGCGGCTGAGAACCGACAGGGCCGATTCGGCGCCAGGTCAGTGCCGGAGTTCATAAATAACGACTGTAATCAGTGCCGTTTCATTGGTCGCAGCGGGCGAATTAACCTTGAGCACCTTGCCCGGCGCAAACGCCGGGTTCAGAGCGAGTGACTTTGTCGATGATTCGTTGATGCCCATCGATATCGTGCTTTGAGTGATCGGCTGAGGCGGCTTGCTTCATCTACAGTATCTGCCCATTCGGCTCTCTCATGGTCCTTTGGGACAATGCGTCTCAGTTTGCTATATTTCCGCGAATCGGTCTATGGTGTAGAGCCCTATCAATCCGCACCGCACCTGGGAATGGAGATCGGATTCTGCGTGGAGATAGAAGGCTACAGCCAACCCAAGCAAGGAGTTCCATCGAGCGCCAGCAAGACATTGTCAATGCCCCGCCGCCACTAACAGAAGAAACATTCGCGGAAATATTTGCGACCTGTATGCCACGGGCTCATGCCCCTAATGGCCCTGCAGGGCAGTCCAAGGAACCTTGGACTGAGGTGAATTGGCTTGGAGAACTCTGGGAGAGCCGCCAGCAGGCAGCGCGGGAAGAGAAGCCGATTTTCATCTGGGCGATGAACGGGCATCCCCTTGGATGCGTGAGAAACAACGGCATAGCGGGCCGTGCGCTCGTATTCGCCAATCCCCAGGTCGTTCGGCTTTTGAATGAGAAATTCGTGCCGGTGGCAGTGGACAACACACAACCTTATTTACAACCGTTTCCAGTAGATACCAATAATGTGTAAAAACACTGCATCTATAGAACAAAGCCATGCAGTAAATACGCACAAAGTCACACCGTTATCATATATTCCCACTGTTTTCTATAGATGATCTATAGATGGCGCCCTACCTACTCACCAAACGCATCGAACAACGCCTGGCCCATGATATACGCCGCGGCCACAATAGCCACCGGCATGGTAATGTCGACCACCCCGGTTGCCGCTGCCGCACCCGCCGCCGCCGTCACCGCCAGCTTACGGCTGGCCACCTTGCCTATCACTCCTTTTACAATATCCATTACTACGACTCCTGATATATAGGGTCTCATGATTGTTATTTACATATTACAAATTATGCGCCAATAAGCCATGGATATCAAGCGTCTACCGACTCGAGATCGGATCTGTAGTTGTTGGTTCCATCCTTAACTCCCGCTATGAGTTGCACGGTAGGCCCATCCAAATGTCATTGTTACACACCACACGATTACTCCGTATACCGCCACATGGCCCCACCATTCGGCCCATGCCCTGCCGCCGGGAGACCCGACTACCTTGAATGCCTCGTAAAATATTGTTACAGCTATAGCCGCTGCGCCCGACCAATACCCGGCCTTGTTGGCCTCGTCCTTGGCCTTTTGCAGTATGCTCAGTGTTACAAGCTGGCCTTTTTCTGCCTTGGCCTCGCTGCGTGAAGCCAGTAGGTCTTTGCGGTTGGCCTTTGACTCCCCTTCGATCGCACTACGCTGGCGATGCCATTCGTCTAACTCAGCTATTGCTTGGTCGTAGTAGGTACGCAACTCGGCGAACGAACCGACTTTACTGACTTTGCGCGGTCTACGGCGATTCATATGTTAGCGATTTCGGCAGGCTACGTCAGCGGTTCTTTGCGAGCACCCACTGCCGATCCCCTTTCTCGCTCTCGTGGTAGTCGGTGCGGTGGTCCATTAACGCCCCCATCAAGCTCAGCCGTTGTACCATCCCCTCCGGCTAAAGGCCGCGATGCACGGTAATGCCGTCTCCGAATATCGTCTGTCCGCGCTTGAGATTGATCCGCAGAGCCCCTGGGATCTCGCCCTGAGGTTCCAAGCAAACAATGATGTTCACGATCGGTGCGGTAGCGATCCTGACTGCCCCGAACGATCCACAAGCAGGGGTCGCCGACCAGTGCCAGATACCACTTGACCATATGCTTGCCGTAGGTACTCAGCATCTCCATTTGTCTATGGGTTAGAAAGGACTCGATATGCGATCCCAATGGGCTGGCATAGTCCGAAAACCCGGACCGAGCCCCAAGCGGGCACCGCGCAAAGGACCGCACCCCGGCAAGCCAGATGGCACAGCGCACTGCGAGGCGCTTCTCCCACACCCACACCGCTTGACCTGACACCTGAAAGGCCTTTTATATTTCATATACATCCCGCTTGCCAAATCCAAGAGACGAGCTCCACGAAGGACCATGAGATGACCGACGACTTCACGACGGCCCCCTCGCCCGAAAGTGTGGGCATCCCCTCGGGCGCGATTCTGCGCTTCCTGGAGCGCATCGATTCTGAGCGGATCCACATGCACGGGTTTCTCCTGGTACGCCACGACCAGGTGGCGGCGGAAGGGTACTGGTCCCCTTGGACGGCGCAGCGCAAACATCGGATGTACTCCGTCACCAAGAGCTTCGTGTCCATGGCCGTGGGGTTGATGATCGACGAGGGACGGCTTTCCCTCGACGAGCGAGTCGCCGACCACTTCCCTGACCGGCTGCCTGAACCGCTGCATCCATGGGTGGCAACACATACCGTCCGGGATCTGCTCAGGATGTCGACAGCTCACTCGCGCACGTCCTACGGCCGCGACGATCCCGACTGGGTGGCGACGTTCTTTCAAAAAGCCCCTTCGCACCCTCCCGGCACGCTGTTCTACTACGACACAGCGGCCACTGTCGTACTCACGGCGATCGTCGAGCAGTTGGCGGGCGCACCCTTTCTCGACTACATGCGGCCCCGGTTCCTGAACCGGATCGGATTCTCTGAGGATGCATGGTGCATTCGCCGTCCCGAGGGCGGATCGTGGGGTGGCTCAGGTTTGATCTGCACCCTCCGCGACCTGGCGAAGGTGGCATGGACCTGCATGAAACACGGCGGGTGGGACGGCGAGCAGTTGCTGCCCGAGGACTACGTGCGAACAGCGACGAGTCCTCAGATCGACAATACCATCCGCGGCCAGCACGGCTACGGCTATCAGATCTGGTGCGATCCGGAGGGCGGCTTTTCCATGCGTGGTATGGGAAGCCAGTATGCGATCGCCTTCCCCGAGCGGGACTTCCTGTTCACATGTAACGCCGACACACAGGGCGCGCCATCAGGCACCGCCATCCCACAATTGATGCGTGAAGAGTTACTGCCTGACGTGGCCGACGCCCCGCTGCCCGCCGACCCGGCCACACAGGTGGCGCTGCGCGAGAAGATCGAAAGCCTTGCCAGCGTGCCATTGCCGGGGGCAGCGACGTCCCCCGTAGTGTCGCAGGCGAGTGGGACCTGGTACGACCTGGAGGACAACCCGATGGGAATCAAGCGCATGCGTCTTATCTTCGATGGGAATCAGGGCACGTGGGAGTACACCCGCAGCCGGTCCGAACATACGCTGCGCTTCGGGATCGGGTCCATCATGACCGGGACCTTCCCCCAACGCAACTACTTCGGCGAGCAGATCGGCGTCGCTTCGGGTTGTGAATATGAGTGTCTGGCCTCGGCGGCATGGGTCGACGACATAACGCTGAACATGGAAGTCCTAATCACGGACATCCACCTGGGTGGACTGCGGATGTCGATCGCCTTCGACGACGACCGCATCAGCGTCTACATGACCAAACAGGCCGAGTGGTTCCTGGACGAGTACGTGGGATTCGCCGGAGGCAAAGTCGGATGAATACGATCGTCATCGCCGAGATCGGTGAGAATCACTACGGACGCTGGGATCTGTGCCGCGGCATGGTCGAGCAGGTCGTCGTCAGTGGCACAACGTATGCCACGTTCCAGACGTACACGGCGAACCAGTTCGGTAATGATCATGCCCGGTATGAGGAGTTCAAGGGCGTCTCGATACCCGAGGACGGGAATCGAGATGCAGAGTCTCTGCAAGCAACTCGACATCGGATTCCCCAGCCCGATCTTCACCCAGCGGTCGACGCCCTTCCCCGTGGATCGAATAGGGTTGGACACGCTCAAGCTGGCCTCCAGCCGCGTAACCGATCTTGAAATATTCAAAGACGTGAACCAGCGAGCTAGTGAGGCAGGGGTTGCACCGGTCTTAGTGCCCACGCCCCCCTTACGGGATGCGGACGTCCAGCGGATCGTCGAAACGGTCGCTCATCGCCTGGTGCGGCGGTTGTAACAGCGCGGCATCCTTGATGAGTCCGAGGCAGATACCCTCGCCGAGCAGGAGCCGCTGCTGGCCGCACTATCGGCGGCCATACAAGGTCGGTTGGCAACGTGACCGCGGGCTGACCAGCGGGTGCGGCTAGCCGCTCTCATCCCACTCTCCCATCTCAACCTAGTGCGCTATCACGGCATCGTGGCACCCAATGCCCGCGACCGGAGCCAGACCGTGCCCATCCCGCCGTCGCCCACGGTCTCTTCGACGCCTGGGTACTCGCCCGCGCCTCCCTTCCGCACCCATCGACTTACTTGGGCGGCGCTATTGGCGCCCGGCTCTTTGCACTCGACGCTACATCGCTCGCGGTCCCTCTTCGTCGGGTCGCGTCCCTCTCGAAGTCCGTCTATCATCGGCCCATCAGCCCCCTATAACAAGCCCGTACGTCCGTAGGGTCGGGCCGAGCCCCACCAGGCCAGAGGGTACAGCGCACAGTGAGGCGCTTCACCCGCACCCCCACCGCTTGACCTGATCGCCTAAAAGGCGTTTTATAAATCCCATAAGGGTGGTCAAGCCCGAGTTGCGTCAGCTTTTAGGAAAACATGGCCAGCAGCGCGCTGCTGCCTTTGCCTGGGAAGCCAGCGCCCGCCGAACCCTCGAGATCTACGGCCAACTCACAGACTGGCCGAACGTTAACAACGACTGTTCCTTTTTTTCGAGTGCACAATGGCCTACCGATCCAAAACCGCCGTTTCTTGTAGCCACAAAGTGCTGTTGAAAATTGAGGATTCGGGCTCGCTCGTAGTACTGCAGAGGGAAGCCTTAGAGCGCCCCGATCATCGCCCGCTCCACAGTTGCTAAAGGGTGCGGTTACTTCTTCTTGTAATCGCATCGCACACCCTGTCCGACATCACACCCAGAGTACAGGATACGATGACATCCGTGATTTATCATTCTGCTTGCGCTACCAGTGGCTTAAAGGACACCACATTGCTGTCGGCATTGAGTGTGTCGTCACCCAACACACTGTCCCCGAGTTACGCTTACATTGGGTCGTTGGATATAATACCGCACGTAAACAGCATTTTTCCGTAGAAAAATTTCCACTTTGTCGTCAACTAGCATCGATGAAAACAGAAGGCTGGTCT
>JACLAC010007002.1_pt1 | contig 10642 bp, 13 predicted proteins | sample 8027881 | NCBI WGS metagenome assembly JACLAC01 (sample SAMN15725517, study PRJNA655200) | protist metagenome | isolation source: fluorescence activated cell sorting (FACS) single amplified genomes of... | place: Spain: Blaines Bay Microbial Observatory, Mediterranean Sea | collected 2016-01-19 | reverse complement strand
TCAGAGAAATCAAATCAAGAAAAACAGTATGAGGAGTAAATATGACGAAAGCAGAGACGTTCATTCAAGCTTGGAGACTCGCAGCAAGAGAAGAAGATTTCTCGCTAGTTGATAAGATTTATCATCCTGATTATTCGGCTTTTGATCACAGCGCAGGAGTTGAAGTCAATCTTGAAGCCGACAAACAGGTAATACTAACTCTTAGACACGAAGTCAAAGCTACTACACCTACAATTGTTTCCGAAAGCGATAATTTTTTACAACTCCACAGATACAACCGATACAGAAATGCAGATATTTTCAATTCAATTACAACTTCCATTCATTATAAAGATGGAAAGATCATCAACCAGGAATCCGTGATTGAAGAATTAGACTACGACCCTAGCGAAGGCCAAGACTGGAACTGGGAAGATTATGAGTGATTAGGTTGGGGGGACTACACCATCGCAAGAATCAAATCACGGACAACAGCATATGGAGAAATAATGACCAGAGGAAAATAAATTGTAACCTGTCAGATATTTTGAATTCCAATAAATGGGTCATCACTTGGATTAATCAACATACTTATGCTCCTTTGCTTTTCTTTATAAGATATTCGTAAGAATTCAACAGAGGTATAATATCTGATTTGATATTTTCCATCAGCACCCTAACTTCTTGCTGAAGTTCTTTAAATTTCTTGTCCCTCTCCCTCAACTCTGAGTTGTAACTCATAGTCCCTGTTTGAATAGTGATTTTCTAAATATAACTAATTTTTTAGCTACTTAACGAATCTTTCTCATTGAATGGTTCAACACGATCAACTTCTTATTCTCTGATTGCTGTGTAACGTTTGGAATTCAGTTCGGCACTGCATTTTACAGCGTCTCTTTTGAGAAAAAACGATTTGCGGACACTGAACTTTCTATTACCAGAACCATCTTCTGCTGGAAAATCACAACCAACATCCCAGCACTTACTTGTTGCTCTTAAATTCCTTTTGACTACATACATCTGGGAAATCCTTAACTATATTTAGAATGTAGATGAACTGGTTGCGAAAAAAAGGTTGTATATGAGCAGAACGATTGAAGAAGAGAAGATAACAATCGTAAATCGACTTAGGATTATATACATCTCTATTTCCTAATAAGCACCTAATCCATTTGTGATGTAATCTGATTCTAATTTTTTATTTAACTCATGAATACGAGTGTAAACCTTTTGTTGCTCCTCTTTCTCTTTTTCTGTCCACTCCTCTTTATTCCGAAATTTATCAGTGTAGCCAGCATCAACTTTTTCAAGTTGTTGAAGCTCACGTGTTTCTTCTGATGTCAACATAATTACTCACTACAAATTATATTGTTTAAGTATATCCCTTATTCTGTGAAACAGAATAAATCTAATGATTCGACTATAATCTGACTTACACAACTTGGGGAGGAAGACTAGGGGAGAGATTTCATTTTGCTAGGTTGAGGGCTCTGTGACCTTAGCGAAGGGAAGGACTGGAACTGGGAAGACTATGAGTGACAAGAGTGGGACCACTGAACCCCTTTTCAGTGACTGGTGAGGTTGCCCTAGCGTTGTGGCGTTGGTGCAGGTTTGGGGAAATAAGAAGATTTTTTTGTTCTGAGGAGATACTCAAATCATTGCATACCTCCTCTCAAAACTGATCATCGACAATAAAAAGAATCGAATGATCACTACAGTCTCATATCTTGGACCATCATCAACCAATCGCCCTCCTGTTCATTGCGAGGAACACATCAAAAGAGGTCACTCCATTGGAGACCTCTTCTGCCCGTTTGACTCTTGAATCAGAATCTACAGATGGTGGTTTTTGCAGTGTGCGAATCCACTTCTTTTCTGGGTTGAGAGAAATTCTTGCCACGTCCACTCCTTTCTTGTTTTGAGGTTAAAGAAAACGCTCTGCTCTACATACTTCATGCCGTTTTCTACACCAAAAATCACAAGAATCTTGAGTGCAATGGAAAGAAGATGAATTTATCAAAAATGCTATCTGATATACCTTGGTTCTCATAAAGCAGAGGAACAGGTTCATTCTTATTCGATCACTATTATCTGACTCATCCTCTCGACCTCCCCAAAGTCATCCTTCAGTTTCTAGAATCTGACTCGCATCAAGGAGACTCCACTCTCCGTGATGCTAGCTTCAATACCTTCCTCTAGTTGTTGTTATCCCAGGTAAATACTGGTCTTAGCAGTTCGCATCACAGACTAATCAGTATCTGTGATGCAATTGATCAAATTTCCCTAGATCTGTTGTTTTTACTAGGTGTACAGACTACCTGATCAAGGATCAGATGATCAACTCCTAGAACTGGGTTAAAACATTGTTTTTAAATAATAAAAGAAGAGGTGTTTGATTTGACAGAATATTGGAATTCCACTAATTTATTAGGATGAGATGAGGCAGTAATCACATAGGAAACACTATGGCAATACTGCAAAGAAGAGCTACGAAGAGTTTTAGTTTTGGACCCGAATTGATAGCAAGATTAGATGTGGAGGTTCCAAGGAAACAAAGTAGGTGGGTTGAAACAGAGCTGCTGAATGCACTGGACAGGCAGGGTAAACAGGTTCCGGAACGGAACAGCCAGTGAGTAGAAACGAAAAACCCCAGTATCCCTAAAGATTGCCGTCTACCAGGGAATACCGGGGTCCTTACAATTAGACAACCGTCTGTGGAAACGATTATCTGCAGATGCGGTTTGGCACATCAGATATTGATCCTATCTCAACTGTGCCTCCATCTCAATCGGTCTTTTCGTTTCAGCAAAAGACTGTGCCTCTCCGTGTCTGCATTAGCGTCCTCCTCAGATAGTTGTTGCTTTCCATTGAGGAATCTTATGAACCATAAACAACTAGAAAAGATCTCAAATGGGATCTTGCTGAATCGATTACTGAGCCATTCTGACTTTGCTCGCTTCAATGAGTGGGGCAGTGATGACTGGCGAGATCCGAATGAAAAGAATCCCTCACTCTCACTGAGTTCCAAGGGTTGGTACAACCACAAAACAGGTGCCGAAGGGAGTCTTTATGACCTAGCGAAGAAGAGAGATTTACTAGAGGTGCCACAGGATCCCCTGAACATCCAGGAAAATAGAGACCAGAAAGGACAATCAGACACAACTAAGCAGGCAGAGAGACTCTGGAAGCAAGAAGAGTCTCAGCCTGCTAAAGAACGCTCTCAGCACTACCTGAGTGAGCAGAGGAAGATTCCCATCGAAAACTATAAAGACCTGCTGGGTAGTCACCTCCGATGTGTTGAGGACAATCAGGGCAGAGAGATCCTGCTCTGCCCGATGCTGACTCCAGATCAAAGGAATAGTGCAGAAGCAGGGAGTTCCTTTTCAGCAGAAAAGGTTCATCGGGTGATTCTTCTGGAAGGTGATCGGTACGAGAAGAAGCAACTGGGTAGTCCCAGTGATGGTGTTGGTCGGATCAGTTACCTCCCCCCTCTCTCAGAAGATTGCGAGTCTCTTCAGTACCTGGTCATCGAGGGTCTGGAGGATGCCCTAAGCATCCGTTCCAGATACCGAGACCATCACTTTCTAGTTTGCCAGTCTAAGGGCAACCTGAAGTATGTTCCTGAGTTCCTGACCAATGGCGCTGAGGTCCTCATCCTCAGCGACCATGATGGTCATGCGAATCCAAATGAAAACGGAGAGTATGCTGCTGCAGAGCTCCGCCAGCAGTTACTCAGATCTGGATACGAGTGTACTGCGTGGATGCCAGCAGAAGCAGGGGATGATGCGAATGAAGCACTCAAGGAGGAACGATTAGATGAATGGTCGAAGAGCCTGCAAAAGGTTCCAGAGTTACCAAAAGAGGTAATGAGCAAGCAAGCAAATCACCCGAATTCAACAGCAGTTCTAGAAGAGGAAGATCTTCAGGAGCCTGACTTTGATGTAGCAGCAGTCATTGGCGAGCTGCCTGTGATACCTAGAGGGATTCTTCCCAAAGAGTTGGAGATCCATCTCGAGTTGTCTGCAGAGCAACTCGACCTGAACTATGAGGCTGCGTTCTGTCAGTTTTTGATCAACGGTAGTATTGCACTTGGTGGTCGCAAACGAATCCGTATTGAGGAGACAAATAATGAAGGAACATGGACAGAGAACAGTTGCCTTTGGTTGGCATCGGTGGGACCCACTGGATTTGCTAAGACTCCACTGAACCGTAAGTGTGGAGGTGTCTTATTAGATAAGCAGCAGGATGAGTGGCAAAAGGAATGTGAGAAGGAAGTCGAAAACTGGGAAAAATTGGAATCCTCTTCGTCTCCTAAACCCAAACGCAAGCGTTGGACGGCAAACAAACTGACTATAGAAACACTTATCGCACTGCATTCAGAGAATCCAGCAGGAATAGGTTTTGTCTCTGATGAGATCCTGGGGATCCTTAACGGACTGGGTCAGTTCAAGGGGGGTAAAGGGAATGATAAGCAGATCATCCTGAGTCTCTGGAACGGTTATGACTTTGAGAACCCGACTGCCGACTCAGACAGATATGTGCGTGATGTTTATGTCCCAATGTCTGGTGGAATCCAAGATAACTTCCTCGGGAAAATAATCAACGATGCCAACACCTCAGATGGTCTGGCAGCAAGGTTTCTGTTTAACTATCTGGTGCTTGCCAGGGAACCAGTTTCCGTTAAACGAAACAGGGAGATTAGTAGGATCCTCAGTGAGGATGATAGGGGGTGGCAGATCATGAAAGGGATCTTCCACCGACTAGCAAAGATCAGAGATTCAGAACAACAGATATTGATGGATGAATCTGCACGGGGTCACTTGGAATGCTTTGCTTATTACTTAAAAAAAGAAGCACGTCAGGGTCCTGAGCAGATGTTTTCTCCGTACATGAAACTTAGAACCTATCTCTACCGCATAGCTTTATTACTGCACTACTTAACGGTCAAGAATCCTGATAATGAGAAGCTCTCAGAGCAGACTGCACTGAATACACTGAGCATTATGGAATTTTTCATTGGCAGTATGAAAAGGGCATATGGAGCTATTGATCTGACAGATAAGGAATTAAAAATAAATAAGATTCTGGATAAACTTCATCAGTTGGGTGGTCGGGCTAAACCTAAGGACATCAAGCAACCCATTAAGAAAACCGTATCCAGCAAGGAAGCATCGGAATTGATCAAGGCACTTGTGGAAAAGGAAGTACTGCAGGAGGTGCTGGAAGGAAAGGAAAAATTTATAGAATTGGTGAACAAGTGAACAAGTGGACTGCCAGTCCAGTAATTGTCGAGGATTAAGCTGATTCACTTACCTGTTCACGCTGATGAACAGGTTCACAGTTGCTGATCTAAGTTGTTCATTCGTTCACTGCCTGGATTTTAAAGGTGAATAGGTTCTGCCTTAGAAACAGCAAGGGGTTGCAGGAGTTTGTTCACTTGTTCACTGTTTTTTAGAGAAAGACTATGTCTACAGACCTTGTCATTGAGAGAGACCTTCAGCGACTACCGAGGACCTGGGACCTAGAGGAGATCTGCTCCCGCATTGCCGGAGGCGAGGCATTGAGTCAGATTGCCCTGAGCTATGGCAAGTCCAAGCAGGCACTCTGGAAGTATCTCAACAAGGAGGATGAGCGCAGGAAGCAGTACCTCCAGGCACTCGAGTCGAGAGGCATTGCTCACCTGGAGGAGATTGAGAGAATCGCTGTTGATGTCGAGAGCGGGGCGCTGGATGCCCGCTCTGGTGCCGTTGCATTCCAGGCAAGGGCATGGGTAGCTGCCCGACTGAATCCAAGGATGCTCAGTGAGAAGTGGAAGGCGGAACTCGATGTTCAGCCTTCAATTCAGTCTCTCCACCTGGATGCAATCAGGAGCTTAATGAAGAAACAGATTGATCAGAACCAGGCAAAGACTGCGGTTGAAGTTGACGGGACGTATAAGGGAGAGCAGATTCCTGAGGAAGTGAGCAAGTCCATTTGACAGAGCAAACTGAACAGGTTTGCGAGCGCGGGGGAGAGACAGGACAGTGGGTAGGGAAGTCCCCACTGAGGGAAGAACTTCCCTTGAAACAATTATCGCACTGGCAAGCGAAAAGGAGCAAACTAGTGCGACTTAGTAGTAGAGAACTGCAGGGGAACTTATCCATTGCTGCAAGCAGCTTGGCTGTATGAATGCGTTTCGCTTGGGACTCTTCCGCCAGCGTGGACCTGCAGCGTCTGGTAGTCAAGCGATGACTTTCAAGCATCATCATCTTCCACAGATATTTACTAGTTTACCGTGCGTGGAACGGAAACGTATCGCGCGCGTAAATTGATCAGAACCAGGCAAAGACTGGGGTTGAAGTTGACGGGGCGTACGAAACGAAGAGGTAGCGCAGCAGGAGTCAAAAATCAGCTTTGACGCCCTGCTGCATGAACCCAACTCTAGGCAAGAGCCCTCCGAATTTCTTTCCACGGACCCCCGTAGTCTCACGCCATTTCTCATCCATGTTATTTTCGTGCACGTAGCGTCCTGCTCCTGTCTCAGTATTGAGAACAAGGCAGTGGCTCTGTTTACAACTGACCATGTACCTCCCACCTCCTTGAGTAGTGACTCCTGTAGTGAAGACAAAGATGATGGTGATCAGCACTCCGATCAGGAAACTCTTGAAGTCGATTCCAGACATGATTTCTCCAGTGAGAAGTGTTGGCGAAAGTGGGAACCATACTCCTGAGCGAGAGAGGAAACCACAGGGAATCAACGCAACTCAACTTTTCTGAAGGCAGACAGTGTCGCTGTGATGCGAGAGGAGAGTAGCCTGGGACAGACCACACGATATTGTTCACTAAACAAGTGTGGGGATTCAGTCTGAGTAGTGGGGTAATTAACTGGTCGTGTTTTTAGGTAAGAATGATCCAGAAAAATAGGCAAATTAAGGTAGTTGGTAACAGAAACGCAATAACTATAATAAGTCTCCAGCTTTCATCAAAGCGAACATCCCTCGGGTCAGCCACCCAATCAGAATAATCATCTTTCGTCTTCTGTATTTGATTGCCCAGAGATCGCTCCTCTCGCAACAGGATTTCAGTTTTCTCTAACTGCTGTTTTGTCTTAGTGAGTTGCTCCTTCAAGTTCTCTAACTGAGATTCCATATCTGCCTGCCTCATCTGTTGCTGATATATCTCTTGGTTTCCGAAGGAATTAGGCACCGAGTCCTCACCAATAATTTTTTCAGTAGACTCTTCTTTTTCAGTATTTATTTTTTTCATTGCCATCAATTATTGATGAAATACATCATAAGAAATTGAATAACACTAGAAATCCCAGGTAGAACAACAGCGGGAGTCCCAAGATTGACCAGGTAAACTTTTTCATATTAATTACTTTATCAAAAATTCATTCTGTAGAGAATTAAATACGTAAACTCTATTGCGTAAGCCTAGATAGAAATAGCCCAAAATGCTCTGTAATTTAAGCCGTAGCGATGAGTCTGATAATGTCGAATATCGAACAACTAAACTGTATCAGGAGGGGAGAAAATGCAGAAAACATCATCGATTTCGGAAGAGTATTCGGAAGAGTATGAGGCATTTCTGCGCAGGGTCATTTCCGTTCTAGGTGCAGAGACATTAGCAGAAATGAGCAAGCATCAGGAAACCCTATTGGGCGAGAACCTGGCAGATCAACCAAAGTTACGAGGGGATCACTAACGAAATGATCAAAGGAGCTTGGGATGTGAAAACTCACATTCATCCTGTAGATGGATCTTTTCGTTATTGAGTTGGCAGTAGAGAGATTCGTCTTAAACGACAGCTCTTTGCTAGTGGAATCAAGAAGCATTTTACCCCCCCCCCCAGGGGGTGTCTGAGGAAGTAGTGGTAGATGTAGTAGAACACACCCCGACGAAAATTTTAAAAAAAAATTTTGAGATATCTCAAGAGTTCGAGGTTCTCTATTCCAGCAGCAAGATATGACAAATGAGAACCTCATCGAATGTAGGTCCTGTGGGATCATGAATCCAAGGACGGTTGCCCATTGTCCTGAGTGCGGAGCTCCCTCGCTAGAAGAAGAGAGAAGGGTTCTCCTAGAGAAAAAGCAACTGCTGCTGAAGAGAAAGCGACTCCTGGAAATGCGGGAAGAAGCAGTACCATGCAGGGAATGTCAGGCACCAGTACAACCAGCAACAACGAAGTGCCCTCAGTGTGGGGCACAAAAACCCACACTGAGTAGGCAACGTTATCAGATCACTGAGCTGACCAAGAGCGTTGCTATCGTAGTCGCAGTACTGGCAGCAATTGTGATCATGGGATATCTGAGAGACATGATCTGAGCTTTGGTTGAGATCAGAGAACCTATTTCTAATAACGTATTATTATGTTTTATAAAACATAATGTTAGGTTTGCTCAGCACCATCTTTTTCTGAACTGATAAAAGATCGTGCTGTTGATTCCTATTTTTTTAAGACAACCTCTCCCACATGAGTGGTTAGTTCTTTTATACTATTTTCATATTTGTCCCTAAATTTCTGTCTAGCTCCACTTCCTGTCGACTCAACTGTATCCTGGTCTGCATAAACTGAATTGTTTATCCAGGTCGTTGGTGAAATACGCACACTCAAAGCGAGTTCTGCCTCTGGAAACATGGAATCAAAGTTTTCTATGTAGTCTGCTAACATCAGATCTAGGTCTTCCTTCGTGTGAGTTTCCATAATTGTTGTTCTGCAAATACTCATAAGTTTCTCCTACTGGGTTTAAAAAATTCTAAGTTTGACCAACTTTCTAAACTTCACTAGATCTCCTTTAAAATATCCATTGTCGATGTTCCAGGCACAATGAATGGAAAGAAATCTGGCTGACTAGTTTCACCATAGTTTGGATACCCTCCTTGAGAAAATGGGGTTACGTCATCAATCACCAATTTTTCAAACTCAAACTCTGAGGCTATTTTAAAAACACTTCCTGTTTGGTAAATATATCTTTTGGGTGGTTTGTAATCCGGATCTTCTGCCTTTCTCTTGGCATCTGCTTCTTTAAACCAATCTGATAGTTCAGAAAACTTTCCAGGTACAATCTGATGCGTGAGCAAAACCTTATGCATTTTCACCTCTCTAGTTTGGTAAAACGGCTAAATTGCTGTTCCTAGAACTCCATTGCTCTGAGAAAGTCGAACTTATCAACCCAAAGGTAGATAGAGTCAAGGACATTGCTCCCCAAATGATTTACATACCCAGAATTCGCCACTGACGAGCAAACCTACCTATCGGTGCTCAGAATCGCCACAGTCGACTTTTTCTGCCGTTTACCCAGAGAGTTGTGCGAAATATGCAAAGTTGGTCTGTAAACGGGTTACAAACGGTCTAGGAACCGACCGCAAACCGTTTGAACTACTACGAACGAACCGTACTCATTGGAGGAGTAGGCAGATGACTTCGTTAACGCAATTATGTCGTGATTTGAGTATCGGGAAACCGAGACTTTACGGGATCTTGGAACGGTTGGACATCCAACCGGAACAAGTCGGAAACAAACGACTGCTGGATAATGACCAAGTTACAAAAGTTCGTGATGCTCTTGGATCAAAGACCGTTCAAGACCGACCAAAAACCGACCAAAAACCGACCACTCACAATGGAAGTGAAGGCAACAAAGATGAACTTGTTGCCACGTTACGGGATCAAATTGCCCACCTGAAGGAACTACTCGCCAACGAAAAGTCTGAGCGCCAGGAAGAAAGACAGGAAAGATCGAACTACCAGCAAATGCTGATGATGGTTCAGAAAGACGTTCAGAATCTGCGACAAGAGAACGATCGCCTGAAACTGCTGGAACATACTAAACCAGAGGCAACCGAAGCCTTACGCAAGGAAGAAGTCTACAGCAGACCAACAGCAGAGGAATTCAAGGTAGCGGAAGAGCCACCACCAGCTACAACGAAACAAGGTAAAAAAAGATTTGTTGGCGTAAGAATGCTCTCTGCTGCTGCGATCATTGGAATTCTATTCTATGCAGCGATTACTCATGGCGGGGAATGGTTATCTTCCTCACTGGAAAAGCAGATCTCTGCAGCATTGAAGATTGCTGGTACTGAACCGGATACACGCTGAGAGACGCACGATTAACGCCTCTCAGTTGTCCGGTGGCAATGCTCCTCAACCCAAATACATTGCCAACTTCATGTACCGGATGAAGCGATACAACTCGAACACTAGCGAAGCTGCTGAGAGGCACGAATTAGATAGATAGAGAAAAATTTAGACGGGATTCTAACTGAAGCTGAGCTAGCGAGAAGCTGGGGAGGCAATTTTCAGGAGAGGAAGCAACCGGCAACAATAGAACTGATGTTTGGCGACGGACGTTCTAGAGTGCCGGTGTATCCAGTGAACTTGACGGTTCGCTGAAAAGCATGAAATATCTGCACCAACATCTCAAGTTTTCCGTGAAAACATCATCGATTTTTCACGAAAACGAAAAGGGTAGCCAGATTTCATGACTGCTTCCTCTTCTTCATACCAACTTGAAGAAGAGGCAGGATGCCACAGAGCCAACCCCATCAACGACAGAGTTCCCAAAAATCCCCTCGAAAGCGCCAACTCTGGGCAAATCGTTACCGTCGACTCAAGAAGTGGGTAAATTCTTTACCACCCTTGCTGATCCTTCGTGCCGAGAAGCTGATTCAGGTCTTCCTCA
>JACLAC010007336.1_pt1 | contig 10647 bp, 4 predicted proteins | sample 8027881 | NCBI WGS metagenome assembly JACLAC01 (sample SAMN15725517, study PRJNA655200) | protist metagenome | isolation source: fluorescence activated cell sorting (FACS) single amplified genomes of... | place: Spain: Blaines Bay Microbial Observatory, Mediterranean Sea | collected 2016-01-19 | reverse complement strand
ACGATTTCAACAGCTGGCGGACCACCAGCCAAGGACACGATTACGGATTTTAATAACATCAACTCAAGTCTAAACTCAGATATTTCCATAGACAACCTCATCGGTTCGACCTTTTCTATTTACAAAAGTGATGGAACCAAAGTCAGTTCAACGGTAGAAAGTTTTAATGATGCTTTGGGAAGTTTAACCTTTAGTGATGATGCTTTTTCAGCAGCAGGTATAGCTGATTCTGATATAGAATCTCAAGGTTACACCATAGAGTACAATCACGAGATCATACTAGCCTACGAAGGAGGTGATCCCATATCAAAAGCAAATAACGGAGCAAGTGATTTTCTAAGCACACACTCAGGCAACGTTGACCAGGTCAGGATCGTAGGGGTTGGGTCCTCTGAAGAGATCGTGGGGCGAAATCTCGAGAACCGTATGATGTCCGGTGCAACTCGTTTAGATGATCTCAATGGGGGAAAAGGAATAGATAAAGGTACATTTACGATTTCTAGCGGAACCACCAGTGCTGATATCGATCTGGATTTAAAAAATATACAAACGGTTCAAGAACTTTTAGATGAAATATCTGCTCAAATCACTAGTGTGACTGCGGAACTGAACGATCGTGGTGATGGTCTGCGAATATATGATACCTCAGGTGCTAGTTTGAGCATTGCTGACAAGACGGGAACTGCAGCTGTTGACCTTAATATTGTCACCTCAACGATGGATAAAACAGCACTATCGGTAGCTACAGGTGAAAACTTATACTCTTTGAAGGGAACGGCTTCCACGGTAGCACCTTTGACAGCAAATTATGACATTAGAGTGAATGAATTTGTCGGGGCTGAACGGGAGCAGATTGTTGGTTCTCGTTTGAGTTTCGTTGATGGCAGTGGGTATCGTAGTCATGCTATTGTTCAAGATTACATAGAGATCGATACGGACGGAGATGGTATTGCGGATGCGGCAGACCTTGCCCTGGGTGTGGCGGTGAACGAATCAAATGTAGATGGTGCTACCAACGGGACGTCTGTTACAAACGGAGATGAAGTTGAAATCATTTTGAAGAAACACTTCAGTGAGTTCGAGACCATGGGTACCCTTGTAAATAGAAATAACACTGATGCTGATGGTACTGCTCCAGGTGGTCACGATCAGTTCTCCATATCAATTGCTGGTAACCCTTTGAGTGATAGCTACGAGAATCTGGTTGGTTCATACGTCAGTTTCTCTTCAAGTCATATTCATCCCGGACAGGATCACGACACATCTTATGGCGCTCAGGCTATGATATTGGGTTATAACGCCAGTAATAATCAACTAAGATTACAAGGCTTTAATACTGATTATCAAGATATCAGAGATCTTGACAATGGTGCAGATCGTGCTGGTAAGAATGTATACGTTCATATCTCAAAGGTGGATAGTCCTAACAAAGCAGTACAGTCGAGCACGTTGGATACAGCTAATAGTTTCGTTTACGATCTAGACGATAATAATTACATATCACTAACTGCTGAAGTCAATAGCGAGAGTGCTTCAGATGGATCTGTTATCCTCAGTGATCAATTTGCAAATTTGAATCCTGATGACGTCATCGGATCTTTGCTCACAATAAAAACAAATTCCGCCGATAGCACCGACCAAGGAAACGTAGCTTTGGTCACGGGTTACGATAGCGCTACAAAAGCGATCACCGTTGGTGGGTATTATAAAAATGGTGTAGCAGATGCCGTTACGATTGCTGCTGGCGATGAGATTTATCTCACCTATGCCAGTGAATTAGAGGGGGCTGTTTTAAAGTCGGATGCGTCTTCTAGTGTTACGGGTAAGGCTGTTAGTGACGCGATAACCAATAGCTCTAAAAATGAACTTTATATGGTGTTTAACGACTTGAATGATGGTCCTCCATCCACATTAAGTGTTGATGAAGTCATCGGTTCTAAGGTGACTTTTGAGACTGGTGCCTTAAGTGGGGTCTCTCGAAAAATAGTAGATGTGATACATGATTTTGATGTTGATGGTTCGGGCGCTGGTGCAACTAGGAAAGCTGTTGTGGTTTTCGATGAGGCATTGCCGACTGCTGTAGCAACAACAGACACCTACACCCTAAGTTTTAACAATATTAAAGCGACCATCGATGAAGTCGATTTCAAAACAGGTGTGATAGAAACCAGAGAAAAGATGAGTGGTGGCCTCGGAGAAAGAAACTACTCCATACACTCTGTTGTTGATGGGTCATACCAGCAGGAAGTCAACATTTTAGAAAACGACACCCTTGATGACATCGCAACTCGTATCAATGGCCTGAATCTGGGCGTCTCAGCCAACATCATTAGCGATGGTAACGGGTCGAATCCCTATCGCCTCTCGGTCACCTCCAACGCGACTGGGGAAAACGGTGCTGTCAATGTCGCATCAACGGTGTCGGGTTTTGATTTCAAAACCACATCCAAAGGTGAAGATGCAAAAGTGATCCTCGGTTCAGGTTCTGGCAGTAGTTCGCTCATCACGTCCGGCACCAATACGGTGACTGAGGCGATCACAGGTGTAACATTGAACCTGATGCAGGCTAGCACAGAGATCATCAACCTGACGGTCAGCAACGATACCGAAGATATCGTCGAGAAAATGACAACCATTGTTGAGGAAGTCAACACATTAATTGAATCCGCAAGCGGTCTCATTGCCCTTGAAAATGAAGTCGAGGTGACCGATGAAGATGGCAATGTCACTAAAGAAAAGCAAAAGGGGCTACTGTTTGGCGACTCGACAACGCGATCGTTGATCAACGAGATCAAGGCACTATTGACGGATCCCGTAGAGGGAGTCACCACCGGTGCCATCCAATACTGGGAAGATATCGGTATAACCCTAGACGCTACAGGCCAGAAGTTCGAATTCGATGACAGCGTTCTCACCAGTCAGTTGAGCTCAAATCTAGATCAGGTCAAGGACCTATTTATTATAACCCCAAACCTCGCTTCGAATGCAAGCCTTGCTGTCAGCAGTAGCTTTGTCCAGACGAATTATAATATTCAAGACATCAGGAATGGTGACACCAGTTCTTCAGGGTTTTCTGAGACGGGTAATGGCAGCAATGGTATAAAAGTTGCTGCCGGCGATGAGACGAAATCCATCACTTATACTTTTGGCGAAGAACAAAACTTATACGGGTTTAGATTCCACCATCATGTGCCTGATGATCTCACGGCTCGTTTAACGGTAGGTAATAATACCTCTGCATCCATAGCGACAGCATCCAAATTGATCGATGCGACAAACCTTGGAGCTTCAGCTGAGATATTGAATGAGCAGATTGTCGGTGCGACCTTGACCGTAGGAACGGCACAGGCTACGATCACCGCTTATGACGCATCAACAGGGACATTGGACTTGGATACAGACCTCTCTGGTTCTGGAGAGGATCCTCAAAATGGTTATGTTATCACAACGCCAAGTGGAAAATCTCTATCTTTCAAACACACCATACTGGTAGAGTACCGCGACCCCTCAACGGGTTCCTACAAAACCTTTAAGGAGTATCAAAATATTGGTGATGGTAGCCGTAGCATTGTCTTTCCGGGTTCTCTATTCACCGACTCTCTTCGAATCAGTTATAAAGACAACTCCGGTGACTCAGAGGACTTCACCAAGAACGGCTATTTTGCTAGGCTGATGGAATTTGAAGTCCTGGATTCCCAAGGTTTGGGCTCTAAATTTAGTAGAGCATTCAATAGTTTCACCGACTCCTTTTCCGGCTCGATCCCGTTGGCTACTGAGGCAATAGGTGATGTTAATGATGGCTACCAGACGCAAATGCTGCGGCTTTTGGAGAGCATAGACGCTTCAGCTACCCGTTATATCAAACAGTTTTCTACCCTAGAGCAAACCATCGCTACGCTGAATAGCCAACAAGGTTATTTACAGAGCACGTTGGGCTCCATGCCAACGGCGTTCTCACATAGGGGAAATAATGGTTGATGTTGGTTTGTGTCACCTCTGCTTCTTTTAGAGTTAAAGGGTGTTGTTTTGAAAAGTTGACCAATCCCATCTTCCGCTCCAATGCGCCCTCCTTAAAGCACAGCGGACAGTATGGCTTCATCTCTTTCTTTTCCTAAGGAAAAAATCAACATCGTTCTCCTAGAGGGCATTCATCAAAGTGCTGTCGACTGTTTCAAGGATCACGGTTACACCAATGTCGAGTTGATCGATAAAGCTCTCGATGGAGATGCTCTAAAAGACAAAATTCGTCAAGCCCACGTTGTCGGTGTGCGCTCTCGAACTCAACTCACGGAAGAGGTACTCAAGACCGCCGAGCGTTTGATGGCAATCGGGTGCTTTTGCATTGGCACCAATCAGGTCGACTTGGAGGTCGCTAGAGATCTCGGCATTCCCGTTTTCAACGCTCCCCACTCCAACACCCGCAGCGTTGCCGAACTGGTCATGGGTGAAGCGGTGATGTTGATGCGTGGTATTCTCGATAAAAGCAACTCCTGCCACGGTGGTGGTTGGATGAAAAGTGCCGTGAACAGCTATGAGTTGAGGGGCAAGACCATGGGGATCATCGGCTACGGGCACATTGGATCGCAACTGTCCATCTTGGCCGAGAGTTTTGGCATGAAGGTGGTCTACTTTGATGTGGTGCCCAAATTGCCCATCGGCAATGCGACTCAGGTCAAGTCCATGGAGGAGTTGTTGTCGATGTCCGACGTGGTTTCCCTCCACGTTCCTGCTTTGCCTAGCACGGTTGATCTCATTCAAGAAGCTGAACTCACTGCCATTAAAGAGGGGGCGATCTTCATCAATGCCTCTAGGGGTAATGTGGTCGATATAGAGGCCCTAGCGAGTCGACTGCGATCGGGTCATCTTCTTGGCGCTGCCGTTGATGTTTTCCCTAAAGAGCCGGCATCTAAGCAGGAGTCTTTTGAATCACCCTTGAGGGGGCTAAAAAATGTTATCCTGACTCCACATATCGGTGGAAGCACAGGCGAAGCCCAGAAAAATATCGGAAAAGAGGTCGCCACTTCTATTGTTCAATACAGCGACGAGGGCTCAACCACCGGCGTGGTGAACATGCCATCCTTGTCCCTGCCTTGTCAGGCTGAAGAGCGTCACCGCATTTTACACATCCATCGCAACCAACCCGGTATTTTGAGCACCATCAATCAAATTCTCAGTGATGCTGAAGTCAATATCTTGGGTCAGTACCTACAAACCTTACCCGAGGTGGGTTACGTGGTGATTGAGTTGGATCAAAAAGGCAGCCAAAAAGTAGCCGAGAATTTAGCTAACGTTCCAGGGACGATCCGTAGTCGGGTGCTCTTTTAGGCCCGTTTCGTGTCCGGATCAAGTGGCGGTTATCGTCCTTGACCCGGAGGCGATAGTTAGAGTCGGTTTTACTTCTGCTTAGGCTTTGGTGAAAACCGTGATCTGGCGGGTGCTGCTGTCGTTTAGGGGGGCGCCTAGGTAATCCCCAAAGCGATGTTTCACTCTCAAGCCACAGGCCTCTGCGGCGGACTCGAACCAGGATGGCTGGTACAGTTTCACCCGTTCTTGGTAACGGTATTGTAGCTCGTTGTTTTCATAAACTTCGACATCCTTGACGATCATGTTGAGCTGTGTTTCGAAGCTTTTTTTAGATTTGAGCCTCAGCCCATTTTGCTCGACCTCACTCCAGTCGGCCGCTTCAACTTGGTTTGGGTTGAGGAAATCGAGGTAGATGAGCCCCTCGTCTTTGAGCACAGTTGCCATGTTGTTGAGCACTTGGAGGTTGTCTTGATCTCGATCGAAATAGCCGAAGCTGGTGAACAGGCTGAGAACCCTTTCAAAACAGGAATCAAAGGGCAGGTTGAGCATGTTGCCACGCAACCACTCGGCCCGCGGCTGAAGTTGTTGAGCCTCGTGCAATAGATCCTTGCTGTAGTCGAGGCCAGTGACCTTGTGCCCTCGAAGTCTGAGCAGTTCGCTGTAACGGCCTTGGCCACAGCCCAAGTCCAAGATGCGCCCCTGTATCCCATCGAGTTGAGCCAAATGAATGATCTGGGGCAGGTGTCGTTTGGCTTCTTCTCGACTGCGATGGGCGTAAAGTTGCAGATAGTGCTTCTGAAAAGCCGATTTAAACCAGGGCTCGGTCATGCTTTAGGTGAGCTCCAGGGCCAACAGGGCAGCGGCGTGGGCGCTCCTCAAGCGTACTTCATCCCTTTGGCCGCTAAAGCGATAGGGGCGGTGAACAGCCCTCCCGTCGCGGTGTGCAGCAGCGATGTGCACCGTCCCGACGGGCTTTTGGCTTGATCCGCCCCCTGGACCTGCGATGCCTGTGATCGAAACCGCCAGATCAACCTCTAGGGCATTCACCGCTCCTTTGGCCATCGCGCGTGCGCAAGCTTCACTGATGGCGCCTTCATCCTCTAGCAGGTTTTCGGGAACACCTAGGAGTTCATTTTTGATGTGATTGCTGTAGCTGACGACAGCACCGCAAAAGACCTTGGAGCTGCCCGAGATGGAGGTCATCATTTGAGAAAACATGCCACCAGTGCAGGACTCAGCAGCTCCAAGGGTCAGGCCACTTGCCGCTGACTTCTCAAATAAGACCTCGATGGGAGATAGGTTCTTTTCGCTAAAGAGGTAGGGGGAAAAAGTACCCTTACATTTTTTTAGGATCGACTCACCGTCTTCACGATCGCGGATGCGATGGTCAAAGTGAACGGTGATGCCCTCGGGGCGCGCGATGGTGCCCCATACGACGTCTGCTGGAATGGCTTGATCGTTTTTGATCAAGTCCATCAACTGACTTTCGCCAATGCCCCATAGTTTAAAGATTGGGCCGAGGGGGTGTTCCGGTAGTTGGTCGAGCAACACAGTCTTTGTCATCACTTTGAACTCCGATGGAACACCGGGTAAAGCGATGATGCGGCTGTTTTTTAGGGTGAGGTCTATGCCTGGAGCTGTGCCGACGGGGTTGTGTATCCAGGCGGCGCCTCGGGGCACCTGAGCTTGTTTGCGGTTGGAGGGGCTTGTCTTTCTGTTTTTGCGACGAAAAAAGTCTTGTATTTCTTCCCAGACTTCCTCGCGGAATTCAAGTTCAAGGCCGCAGGCTGCGGCGATGGCTTCGCGGGTCAGGTCATCATCGGTGGGGCCAAGGCCACCACAGATGAGCAAACAATCACAGCGGTCACTCTCTTCGGAGATGAGTTCCACCACAGGCTGGAAGTCATCGGGCATCACCGTCACTTTTTCAATTTTTGCAGCGCGATTGGACAGCTGTTGTGCCAGCCAATTGCCGTTGCTCTCTAAAACAAAGCCCCGTAAGAGCTCACTGCCCAAGGCGATGATGTGGATGTTAAGCAGTGTAGACCTCTAGGGTATTGGGGTGTGCCCTAGGGCACACCCCAAGGTTGGCTTATTTGTTGAGTGAGGAGATGCGCTCGACCAAGGCCTTGTATTCGCCCAGGTAAGCTTTAGCGCGGCTCACAACCGCACTAGCCACGTAACCAAATTTCTCGTCGAGAATGGTGTAGGCGGCGGAGGCGCCAAAGCGAGTCATGCCGTAGCTGCTGCCCAGAGGTCCAACCAAACCGTTGAGGTTTTCGGGTAGGCCAGCGGTCCAGCCCAAGGTTGGGGCGCCGAAGGGCAGCACGCTCTCTTGGTAAGCTTCGTCCTGTTCGCGGAATAAACCTTCGGAGATAGCTGACACCACTTGGCACTTGATGCCTTCGGCTTCAAGTTGCTCCGAGGCTTCAACGAGGAGGGAAACTTCTGAACCATTGGCGACGAGAACCAAGTCAGGATTATCGGTAGCTTTGGCGATGTAGGCGCCTCGCTCGGCTTTGAGGGCGTTGTTGTAGTCGCTTCCTGGTAGGTCGGCCACATTTTGGCGTGTTAAGATGAGGCAGCTTGGGGTGTGGGTGTTTTCTAAGGCCATTTTCCAAGCGACAGTGGTCTCGTGGACGTCCCCAGGGCGTAGGGCTAGGAAACTGCGTTTGCCTTCGAGATTGTTCATCTTTTCCATCAAGCGCACCTGAGCTTCTTGCTCGATGGGTTGGTGGGTGGGCCCATCCTCACCAACGCGGAAGGCGTCGTGGGTCCAGACGTAAATGACCGGTAGCTCCATGAGAGCCGAGAGGCGGAAAGCTGGCTTTTGGTAGTCCGAGAAGACAAAGAAAGTGCCGCCTGCGGCGCGAACGCCACCGTGAAGGGCGATCCCGTTCATCAAGGCAGCCATCGTGAACTCAGCAACACCGGCTTGAAGGAAGGCGCCGCTGAAGTCGCCCTTTTTGAGAACGGAGCTTTTGGCGAGGAAACCATTGGTGTTGTCGCTGTTGGAGAGGTCAGCGGAAGCGACGATGAGATTGTCGATGTTTTCTGCGAGGTAGCCGAAGACCGTTTTGGAGGCGACGCGGGTGGCGGCGCCAGATTTTTGTTGAACGGCGCCAAGGTCGAAGCCTTCGGGCAAATCGTAATTCAAGAAGCTTTGCAGCTTTTGAGCCAGAGCAGGGTTGTCGCTTTTCCAGCCGTCGAACACTGATTTGCGTTCAGCTGCGGAAGCCTCACGAGCTTCTAGAACGGTGTCGAAAGCGGCTTTGACGTCGTCGTAAACTTGGAAAGGTTGGCTCGGATCGCCACCAAGACCTTTGACGGTGGCTTCAAAGGAGGCTCCCGCTTTGGATAAGGGTTGTCCATGGGTGGAGACTTCCCGTTCGTAGCTCTTGCCTTCGGCGTCGATAGCACCTTTAGCCATCACGGTTTTTGCGATGATCAAGGTGGGGCGTTCGCTTTCGCCATTGGCTGCCTGCAGGGCCGAGCGCAACTGATCAAAATCGCTGCCGTCGGCAACCCACTCGACGCGCCAACCCCAGGCTTCGTATTTGGCCTTGGTGTCTTCGCTGGTGACCTCGTCACAGGTGGACGAGAGTTGGATGTCATTGGCGTCGTAAAACATGATGAGGTTGGAGAGGCCGAGGTGACCTGCGAGTCGCCCAACCCCTTGGGAGATCTCTTCTTGGATACCTCCATCTGAGATGTAAGCGTAAGTCTTGTGGGCGATGGTTTCGCCAAAGCGAGCTGCCAAGAAACGTTCGGCTATGGCGGCTCCTGCTCCCATAGCGTGGCCTTGACCAAGGGGTCCAGATGTGTTTTCGACCCCGCGGGCCACGTCGAGCTCGGGGTGGCCTGGGGTGGGGCTATCCCATTTGCGGAAGTTAGAGAGGTCTTCCATGCTGAAGCCGCCGACGAGGGCCAGTGTGGCATAGAGCATGGGTGACATGTGGCCAGGATCTAGGAAAAATCGATCTCGCAGGAACCAGTTGGTGTCACTGGGGTCGAATTGTAGGAACTCCGTGTATAGGATGGCCATGAAGTCAGCTCCACCCATCGCTCCTCCTGGGTGTCCAGATTTTGCGGTCTCGGGCATGGCTGCTGCTAGGACGCGGATGTTGTCCGCGATGCGAGCTAAGGTAGAGTTTTCCATAAAGATCCTTAAATGAAAGTTTCTGTCGAGAGTTTAAGATATAACATCATTTTTAAATCAGCTTGTCGCAATACGTCGTCGCATTTAAAAATCAAGGCTCAAATAAAGTTTTGCCCTCAGAGGGGCATCCTTTAGTCCAGGTGCCCAATCGGAGTCTTGGTTGAGTGAGTTTGTGATCGATAGCCCACACTGGGTTGCCACGAGCGGATTCCATTTGATGTCGAGGTTGAGGGTGTTGCGGTCCTTGAGTCTTTCGGGATTTGGAAAGCTCATGCGCTGCCCTTCGTGAAGGAAGCTGAATCCATAGGTGAAGCGGTTTATTTTTTTCTCCCCACGAAAAAGAAAAGTCCTGCGCGGTAAAAAGGGAGTGAAGCTGAGTTTGGGCTTGTCCCAGGACGCGTTGCGGTAATTGAGGGATAGATCCAGTCTCCAAAGTGATTTTGATGGAGAGCTTCTGAACTGCAGTTTCCAGAGCTGTTGTTGGCCTTTGTCCCAGGGGGTTTGGGTTAAGCGACCCGAGTCCGCTGATACGATGGATACGGGGTGATCGCGAAAGCGGTTCCACTGCATGGACAAAGAGCTTTGCCAATATTTTCCTATGTCCCACCTCAATCCACCGTCGATTTCAACATTAAAGGAAGGTTGGACGATATTTGTGGGCTGTTCCATTTGAGCGTTGTCGAAAAAGGTATCGACGATGGCGACGCTCTCGTAAAACTGAGTTGCCGCAAGGCTGAAAGCGAGTCTGTTTGACAGTTGGTGATCGAACCTCAGGTAGGGTGAGAAGGCAAAGGTCGAGTTGGTTTCACGGTCGTCTATCGTGACAAAGCCCGTCGCGTCGACGGGGCTTTTTCTGCTGCTGAGGCCGTAGCCCCCGACGCCAAGGTGAATGGTGGTGTTGGGGTCGAGCACTTGATTTCTGATGCTGTAGAACAATCGAGCCAGGTCGGTTCTCTCGTCGCCTTTGTGATCGAGTTCGATGGAAAACGCTACCTCGCTTGACTTTTCACGGTGAATGGCTGCTAATCGCAGTTGCTTGAAACGGTAGCTGTTGTTTTGTCTGGCCCTTTGCAGTTCGGCGATGAATTGAGTGCGACCTTGACTAGACCAAGGTGTCGACAGTTTGAGTTTCAATTGCTCGTGCTTTTCTTGGCGGTATTGCCCCTGGTAGCCCAAGGGGGATG
>JACLAC010018263.1_pt1 | contig 10649 bp, 4 predicted proteins | sample 8027881 | NCBI WGS metagenome assembly JACLAC01 (sample SAMN15725517, study PRJNA655200) | protist metagenome | isolation source: fluorescence activated cell sorting (FACS) single amplified genomes of... | place: Spain: Blaines Bay Microbial Observatory, Mediterranean Sea | collected 2016-01-19 | reverse complement strand
TAATCAATTCTTTTGATTTATTTGATAATTTTAATTGTAAATCTTGCATTTCTAAGTTTGTATTTTCATCGTCCTTATTATTATTCGCATCGTCATATTTTTTACCTTTGTCATGGTTTAAAAGGGATTTCCATTTATTAGCAACATTTGATACAAGCTTATGTTGACGTTTAGAATTTGTATCAGATAATACATCACGTAATATTTTTGCATCGTTTTCTAATTGAGTACATTTACTGTTTGTTTTCTTCAATTCAATATCTTTTTTATTGATCACATCTTTCAACTTGAATATTTGATCACGCAAATTAAAATAAGAAGTAGCTATCGGCAATATCATTGTTGATAGATTATCTGATTTTGGGTTGATTTTCTTCTTTTGTTGTTGTTGTTGTTTTTGTTGTAACGTTGTTGTTGTAGTAGTATTTTTTTTTTCATTTTTCATTTTTTTCATTGCACTAGCATATGCTTTAGCTGAACCACCAACAATTGGTTGACGAAACGCTTTTTTACGAATTTTATTAGCAATTTGACCACCAGCATTTTCTATCTCTACACGTTGTCCTTGTAATTTATTTCTATTATTGTATTGTTCATCGTTCTTTTCCTCTGGTTTTTGTTCAACATTTTGTACCTCGTTTTCATTGAATGCATATAATAATTCTTCATTTGTCGTTGAATCTTTAAAACAACGTCTAACAAGCTCTTCCAATAATTTATGTTGAAATGCAGTTAAACTTTCAATTCCATGATTTTTACTTAGTAAACGACTGCCGACATCATTTATATTATTATTTTTGTTAATGGAATAACGTTTTAATTGTTTTTTCACTTCTTGCTCCAATACTATATTTTTATGTTCCCTACGTGATGGTAATTTTAATAAATTATTAAAATACGTTTCTTCAATCATTGTATGTATGGATTGCAACTGTTCCATCGAGGGTACCGCATCCTTCGTATTATTTTTCATCTTATTTGTATGATTAATATTTTTTCTTGATATTTATGTTGTATTTGAATTTGTTTGGTTAGTACGTTTTATATAGATATAGATAAACTACTAATTCTTGAAATGTACACGGTGTATTTGTCTTTTTTGTATTGTTTTTTATACAAATATATTGTGTGTGTTAATAAAGTTGTATGTTGAAAAGTTATAACGTCTTCTTTTTTTTTGTTGATGATGATCGTTTTCTAAAATGCCAATTTTATTTTTCATATATTTGGGAAAATAGCAAATATCCGAAAATATAGAAAAAATGATGAATATTTCCCCTATAGTGAATAGTGTTAAGTGTACAGTTTTTTTGGCATGTTTTGTACAGTTTTTAGTTTTGGCATGTTTTAGAGGGTTAGCATATCTAAATCCATATGCCCCGTCACTCAACCATATTCCCGTGCTATAGTGTACCGCCGACCAAAATCGACATCAACAAAAGTGTATACTAAGAAGTAAGAATAACAATTAAAATATAAAAATAACAAAAAAAAAAAACTTAATGGAAAAAAATTTTCAGATGATTAATAAAAAACTTTGTATTATATTATAAAACCGCGGCTGCGTGAGATGGCCGGCTTGCCTGACTTGCTCAACAAGATTTTTTTTTTGTATATTTTTATTATTATTTCAATTATTATAAGAGTTGCAAGAGCCCTGCCAGCCTGTTTAAAGATATCTTCATCTTATAACAAAAAAGTTTATTACATGCTTTGCATGATCAAACCACCCACTGTCATAATTGATAAACCTAAATTCAAAAGCGTACCAATGTATCCAAACGCCGCTTTACGCCGATTTTCTGGCTTGCCTTTACCATATTCATTGCAATAAACTACCATTGCAATGACTCTTAAAAGCCCACCTAACGCTGCTAATCGAGGATAATTTATTGAAGCTATTGTCAATAAAATCAAGAAACGATTCCAATTTTCCAATAAATTTTGATGACCACGTTGGACACAGTTAAATGCCATAGCATTTTTATCTGATTCAGGTAAATACAATGTTGGATATTTGACATTATATTTTCTTCGTGCTGCACCTACTTTAAATCCTGCATATTGGATGGCAACTGCAGAGGCAATCGCAACCAACATTGGGTATCCATGATCAGGTGTTAATGGCATATTTTATTAATATTGAATGTATTTTTCTTTCGTATTTATAACTATTATTATTATTATTATTATTAATTATTCAATTGTTTATATAAAATGTAATTGAATATGTATGCGTATTAGTGTTATGAAATATTACACAAACTCTGTACTATACTTAAATTAATCAAAGTACTAATATATGGTTGAACTAGAAAATAAATTATAAATATGTTTTATATAATATATAATGTATATTCCATGTAATAAAATATATTTGTCAGGTTTGTTCTTGCTCTTATTAGTCGTCTATGTGCATATTTATATTAAAAAAAAGTAGGTCAATTTATACTTTGATTGTATTATAACAAGTACATTTATCCTATATGTGTCTTGTATCATCAATATATTATATAATACGAATAATTTATTAAAGTGCTAAAAAAATGCTAAAATATTGAAAATTTTATTACTTTTCATCATCACTACGTTTGAAATACGGATACAAATTTTGAACCAACCTTGCAATACGAAATGCATTATAATCTTCTACGTGTTTGCCTTTTTTTTGTAAAATTAATTTAACAGTTTCAATCCTTTTTGAAACATCACTAGCATCTTCTTCTAATAATCTATGACATAAACCAATTAAAATATCTTCATAATCATTTGGATTTTCCACTTGCAAACCAAATGTTCTAATACAAAATTGTTTTAGATTACCATATATAAATTGTCGCGGACCATCATTATTGCATAAGAAACCCCTAATCTTTTCTGGAGTGCGAGTTTCAATATTTTGAACAAATACTTGATACAAATTTTTCTGTTTTTTATTTCTTTTCTTCCTCTTTTTCTTTGATTTCTGTCCAGTCGACTCTGCATCTTCTAATTCAAGTAAAGCAGTTACTGCTTTTGGTTGTAATTTTTCTCGAGTTTCTATATAATATTCCCCTGATGGACATAAATATTTCTTTCCTTCCTCTAGAACAAGGTTTAATTTATCCGGTAGAGTTTGAAAGAGTTTCCTAACAAAATATACAGTTCCAAAATATTGTGAAACGGAATTTGCAACAGAATCACTTAAACTTAAAATATCAGGTAAATATTTTTCCCATTTATGGCAAATATAATATTCAGCCACTTTAACTTTATTATAATTTTTTCCTAATAATCCAAATCCATTGTAATCTTCACCAATTTCAAAAACAACGAAGCCTTCTGGAGAAATGGTCTCTGGTTGGCCGAATGTACAAAATTGAGAAGAAATGGCGACATATTCATCCATTGTAATTTCTCCCCTAATACATTGTGTTAATGAACTGATTATCTGATTGAGTTCTCCTACTGTGTTTGTTACAAAACCAGCTGGCATATCAAGTGGAAGAAATATTTGTCGTAAATTATCAGCAATTGTTGCTGATGGAATATATTGCCAACTATCATGATTATCCTCAAAGTTAATTCCAAGAAGCCTAAAGGACCCTCTAGATTGAGGTCCATTTGCAGTCAATTCCCAATGAAATCGACCTTGATAATCTTTACTACCTTTATTACAACATTCAAACATCAATACTGCCTTTCCTTGTAATCTCGTTTTAACGATTGAGAAAAAAGCTTTAATTGTAGACAAAAATGGCATTATAACATCTTCAATATAATCTTTTGGTGGTTTGTCTTTATCCAAGGACATGTTTGGATAAAATATTTGTTGAAAAGAAGTAACAATACCAACATTTACCATATCACCAGTAATCATAGTCTTTTGACTTTGAAAAACAATTATAAAAGGCAGTTCCTCGCATATTGCAAGGAGTTTTTGTGCAAATCCCGTGTGATCGTTGTTCATAATTTCTACATACGATTGGTAGCATTTATCTGTTTTTGGAACTAGAACTACTGAACAAAGCATTCCATCATCTTTTCCAACAGATAGTAACTTTAACGGAGTACTACCATCTGACGAACGCAACGTTTTTAACAGAGCTTGTTGTTCTTTAGCAAAATGTTGTTGGTATTTATAATTTTCAACATCTCCCTCGACATTTGCAGTATTACTTGTAACAAGTTCTGTTCCTCTTTGAAGTTGCTCGCATGCAACATGAATGGGTTCTTTGTTTGGACCTAATAAAATTTTAAACCCCCTAGCTTGCCTTCCCCATTTCGTCCAAACTTGAGAATACTCTAGATAAGTTACGATAGCAGTTTGTATAGAACCATAAGTCCTTTCACGAAAGGTAAAACCCCTTTTAGCAAACCAAGACGTCATTCCATCATAACCACCTTTTTCATGGTATATTTTTTGTAATAATTGAAATAGTGGCATGTCAATGAAATCATTTGATATTGCTGCAACACCAAGAAAATCAGCAACTGGCGAATTTAAAGTAGGATGGCCTATACGTTTTATTAACCTTTCAAAACATAAACATATATACCCATCAGGATCTGTAATTTCTTGTTGAAACATTTTGTCGACAAAATCAGGCTTTCCACTTGCACATGTTGTATCAAAAATCAAAACATCGCATTGCAATGTTGGAATGATTCCTTCAACATATCGATAACAACCACCACCAATCTCTAGTAGTTGATCAGCAGCTAAATATTTTACAGAGACGCCACGGCCTTCAAGTATTTTTATAACATTGTTCCACATAGTTGATTTACCACTTGCAACGCAACCTTGACAAGAAATTGCGAATGTTTTTTTAATACTTTCAACAAGTCGAACGTTTTGGTCCTGAAGCACATCTACACCAATTACTTTCGGGCTACTTAGATATGGAACACATTCATCATCGAACAAAACACCATAATCACCTGAAGTAGCTTTTAATAATCGCAGTTGTTTACTATTTGCTTTGCCAATACATCGTTGATTTTCCGTTTTTCCATCAATTCGTTCTGGTTCAAAACTAATTGGAAAATTTGTTGGACGACCAAGAAATGTTGTTGCAAGTTTATTAAAACAGGCTCTCATTGTTTCTGGATCTTGTTGACATCGGCGATTTGTTATGAAATGGATATATTCCGGTGAAAGCTGGTTTAAAATTTGAAGTAATGGCTTTCCTGTATAATTTTCCATTGTCCACTTTGGAGTATTGAATGTTTTAAAATCAAATGTGCCGTTATTAAGGAGGGGTTTATGACAGCCATCTTTCACACCAAAAGTTGTATTGTCAATATCAAGACCAATATGAACGGGATCATTCCCACCTCTTTTTTTCATTAAACAAACATAACCGTAAAATTTCACGATATTATCTGATTGAAATTTGATTATATTATTTATGTCTGTTTTACATAAAGTACCAAGTGCGCTAGCAAAGCCTGTTGGAGATTCTACTGTCATATGATATGCACCATCACCAGCTTCTTGTGGAGGTCTGTCGGTTATCCCATCAACACTAACTAACAAACCCCTATATTCACCTTCTTGAACACCAAAATTATTTTCTGATGTATGTATAGCATCGTATGTTCCATAAATTTGAATGTTTCGTTTTTTACCTAATAAATTAATAAGATCAGACATCGTCAAATCATATTTTACAGTTATGTGAAGATCTTTATCTATTTTACTACTAATATTACTTGATTCTTCTGGTAAAATAGATGCAATATATTCTTTTCGAAACGGGATGGTTAAATAATAATCTTTCAGCTTTATTGGAGTAACGTAAGCTTTTACTTCTTTTGTTTTGTGTTCCTTTACATCATCGATGATTTGAGATGCAAGTTGTAACGCAGTTTCATTTGAATCGACTAAATTGATAGATTGATGGATTCTATCCATTTCCTTGCAAATTTCCGTTGCATGAATACCTAAAATTTCATCTTTTGTATCTTTTATTTTCTTCCATATTTTTGTTGAAGGGTGAGAACGTTTATCATTAGTTCTAAATATAGGAATAGGCTTTCCAGAGCCTGGAACTGGTTTAACTTCATAATTTTTATTAACTGCTGGCAATTTTTTACTAATTACAGGGAATAAAGTATTAATTGCAAGTGCTGCCATTTCAGGATTCTCTGCTAACTGCATAAGAGCGGTCATCTCATTCATCTCTTGTTTTTCTTCAAGTATGGAGGTCATATTTTTTATTAATTTTTTGGGGTATTATATATATTAATAAATTATACTTATTTTTTTTAATCTTTTTGTAATATATATATATATATATATATCTTGTGCTTGTTATTGGGTATTAAATTTTCTTTTACCTGCGTACGTTTTCTTTTTACAGTGTCGTGTTTATTATAATGTTACCTATCTATGGGCATATCTTTTCCGTGCATATTTTTCTTCTTCTTCTCTCTTTTGCACTGTTGCCACCACTCTTCTTCCGGCTTTCCGGAATCCATTAGAATTTGTTTGTACTTATTTCATATTATGGTATTGTATATGCTGTTTTAATGCCTATATAAAAACTAGCAGAGAACCCGGAAAAAAAGAGACATATGAAGAACGTGTTTGTTTGAAAGTCTATGCACCTATATATGGACCTAGATTATGACATTATGACCCTGTACACCGGGACGGAAGAAAGTTTTCTCTAGAGTATTAGTGTAGATGACATGTGCACATCAGTTTGCAAATTAAAGAATAATATTTTATAAAGATGAAATATTACCATAATGGTGTGAAATATACGAAGCCCGTGTAAAATGTAGTAGAAGAGTAAATAGTAAAACAATTGTGGGTGTTAAAATCTACGTATCATATGTACGAGAAATATTATGATATATGATACACGTTTTTTACTCGTCGCGCAGTCACTTCCTTTCTACTGTCTCTAAAGCATAAGACACCTTATTACTATTCCACCAACTATGTTTATTGCTCCATTTAAATAAAACTAAACCTTCCTCGCCTGCTTTAATGACATATTCCCCCGTTTGTTCACCATCAGCTTTTAATATTTTCGTTTCCTTTACTATTGGTGTCTCAAGCGTACCATCATTATTATTGCTATTGCAATAAAATAAAACACTAAACATAATATCCTTTGTCTCTGCATTAAATTTCCATGATATTTTTGAAATTTTAGTTGAATCAACTTCTATAAAAACTTCTTTTACCTTACCCGCTTTTACTTCTATATTTTTTCCATTCATACTATTACTATCCTCTTCATTATCTTTTGCTTTCCGGAAACTAAGTAAAGTGCTTAATGTACGTGTACTAATTTGATTCATAATATATGGTCGATAGTCCTTTCCATGAATAAAAACTCGTTCCCTTGTTCTTTTTGGGATCATTGGTCGTGCCAATGCAAATAATGTACGTACAATTGCCGGGGCATTAATCAAAAATATACGACCAACATATTCAACATGTGTTGCTGTTAATGCTCTCTCGTTAAAATCTTTATCAAAAGCAGAATATGCTTTGTTATTCAAATTTCGCATACTTGCACCAGCACAATCAGCAATAACAACTTGTTTAATTAACCTATTGTATTTTCGTGTTAATCTATCCATTTGTATTTGACGTAAAATCAAATCTTCCAACTTATGTTGCCATAATTGCTCAAAAGTCAATTCTTCCATCAATTTATAGGTATCATGGTCACCAGTGGGAATGTAAATAATAACATGCCCAGTGGGTGTTGTACCAGCTGATAATTGATTTGGACAATGTTTATTCACAATTTCCCCATGTATTAAATCTCCCTGTCCAAATAAAGGTTTATTTTCAAATAATTTGATCATTTTTTCACGCATTTCATCCAACTTAAACTCTTTCCTTAAATTGATATGTTTTTCAAACAATTCCACAGATACTTTTAAATCCCGATCGCAACCTCTTAAAAAACGCAATAAATTATATTTACCTGTAACTTCAGGAAAATCTGCATGTGGACCATCTAAAAGTGATTTTTCATTTAATATATTTTTAAATTCTTCAATTAATTTTTCCTCCTCTGGTGAAGCTAGTTGCGTATCATATGATGGGTCGTCAACCATGTGTGCTAAATTATTTGTTGTTGTAACATCATTTTTGTTTGTTACCAAGCTAGCCATGTTTTTATTTATATATATGTATGTATGTATGTATCAATATGTGTTTTATATGATAATAATTACTTTAGATTGATCGAAATAAAAAAATGTTACAATATCTTGCCACACATCACAACTTCTCCTCTCTTTCTATTTATATATAATATATATGTATGTATACAGAAGTATGTAATTTGTATATCTATTATCTTCAATATTTTTTTATTAAAAATGGTTATTATATAAAAAATAGCATGCACATATGCACATCATCAGTGGATATTATTGTTATTACACCAGTAAATTTTTATATTAAAATTGCAAAAAAGTTCTTGAACAATTTACTTACCACAAATAACAATTTCAGAAGTTAATACTGTGTGGTGTTATTGTGGTGTAATTAACTATCAAGTCAAGATTAACCTTAAAAAATACTGTCTTTTCGTCTTTGGGTCTCTCTCTGCTGTGTCTCTGTGGTGTGTTCGTGTTAGAGCATTCTACGATTAAAATGGAAATTCGTGATACCTACCTCTGCAATTCTGGCAAAAATACCTGAATATTTCACTATTTATATGGATTTATATCTTTATATCCCTACTATTCGGGCATCAATATAATTGTATTTATTTCCATGATATCGAATTGGAATTGTTTAATAGAAAAAAATATGCCACCAGTCATCAGAAGACTTTTGTTGTTGGTTTTTGAATGAATTAAAATTGATTATTTTTTATTTATATAATTTATATATTTGCACAAGCTTTATTAATGGCAAAAGCTGTTTTCATCTATATATCCATGTGTAAAGAACAATACCGCTACGTTACTATATAATATATGAAACAGTTTGTTTGTTGGATTGAGTCGATTACGTACAAGTTGTAAGAATAATATCTCTTTTTATTCTATTTTATTTTTGTAGGTGGATAATAATTATAATTAAATTAATATTTAAACAAAAAACATGAGACGTCGGAAAGTAGTCCCACATGATTTAAAAGTCAGTGAAAGTTCAGTAGTTGATTCCTTACCAAAGTTAGATTTGTTTCCAAAAATTGAAAGGGAATATAGTGTACAAACGTCGGAAGGTGGTGCCATATCCATCGTTACATACATTATCATGTTAGTATTGTTTTTCAGTGAATTTTTAAGCTACTCACGATTACGTGTTACAGAACATTTGCAAGTTGATAAAGAAGCTGAAGGGCGTTTACGTATCAATTTAAATATTACTTTTCCAAAATTAACTTGCGCAGACGTTAATTTAGTTGCTATGGACGTTGCTGGTGAGCATCAACTTGGAATATCCCATACGGTCCATAAACATCGTTTGGATAAAGACGGAAATACAATTGGTGAAAAATTTGCTACTAAATTGGTCACAAAACATGATGTGGAAGATCATACTGCAGTGAAACCTTTGCCAAAAGATTATTGTGGTAGCTGTTATGGTGCTTCTAAAAAGTTAGAGAATGGAAAAGATTCTTGTTGTAATGATTGTGATAGTGTGAAAGCAGCATATGCTAAGAAAGGATGGGATGTCAGTGGTGTCGTGACTACTGCGGAACAATGTGTAAGAGAATTGAAAAACCCTTCAATGAGCTCACAACATGGGGAAGGTTGCAACGTCGAAGGACATTTGCAAGTAAATAAAGTTGCTGGTAATATACATATAGCATTAGGTAAAAGTAGAAGTGTGAATGGTCGATTGATACATCAATTTAGTCCTGGTCAATTAAACCATTTTGATACATCGCATGTTATCAATACATTGTCATTTGGTGAACCATTTCCAGGTCAAACGAATCCATTAGATACCGTGTCACGTAATATTGACATCCATAAAAGTAAAACAGGGGTATATCAATATTACATCAAAGTAATCCCAACCTTGTATACAAAATCCAATGGTGTTGGCTTGAGTAGTAATCAATATTCATATACGGATAAATTTGTTCCTGTTGGAGAAGGCGTACCAGAGCATGAGGAGGCGAAAAAAGAACATGAACCACACAAAGGTCATGGACATCGACATCCATCTATTATACGTGCATTGCCAGGTGTCTTTTTCATTTATGATATGAGCCCTTTTGTAGTACGAAGGACGGAGGAAACTACATCATTTTTTCATTTTCTTGTACGATTATGTGCTGTACTTGGTGGTGTATTTGCTGTGTCAAGTATGCTTGATCGTTTCTGGGGTGGGGCAATTCAACTTGTTACTGGTAAAAAACGAAGGAGAAGTAGTGGAAGTGGAATGATGTTTCGGTAAAAAATAAAAAAATATGTACGGTACATCATAAAATATGAATTGTACTGATATATATATGAGTAAGAGAACATTTTATATATAATCTTCTCTGTCTCTCACATTTTACTTTTACCTCTCTGCAACAATATTTTTCTTTCATTAATTCCAACAATTATTATTTATAAATACGATTTAATTCATCCCAATATTATCCAAATATTAATATTAGTATACTAATACTGTACTTACGTTTTTTTTCATTTGAGCGACGACGCGCCGCGGTTGCAATAAT
>JACLAC010024055.1_pt1 | contig 10656 bp, 7 predicted proteins | sample 8027881 | NCBI WGS metagenome assembly JACLAC01 (sample SAMN15725517, study PRJNA655200) | protist metagenome | isolation source: fluorescence activated cell sorting (FACS) single amplified genomes of... | place: Spain: Blaines Bay Microbial Observatory, Mediterranean Sea | collected 2016-01-19 | reverse complement strand
AATAGTTCTATTTATTATATAGGTAGATATAATAATTTAACGGACACTTTGATAAATGTTACGATTAATAAATTAAATGGACAAATAAAATTAGTTCATTAATTAAAGATATTTGAATCAATTAACAAGATTTGCTCATATCTCAATAATTTAAAAGCAAATACTCAACGGATAATTTATAATTAAATACAAAACGCTCAACAGAAAAACCATACCATGTACACCACACCCAAGGACCACCAGATCATCGACCTCCAGAAGATGATGGCAGTAAGACCATTCAACATGTAATCAAGCAGAGGCACGAACACAACCACAGACACCTTCAAGCTGGACATCTCTGCAAACCAGATGCAGGCCGAACTGAAACACGAGTCAAAGATAAATACCACGAAAGCAAACTGGAGATCTATAATGATCAAGAAAGATAAAGATACCAGATCTAAACTTTGGAAGGCCAACCACAAAGTCATGGTACAAGCTCTGAGAAAGAAGATCTGCCAGCAAGATCCAAACTACATTGACCCGAAGATCATCACACAGTTCAAGCTCGCAGCCCATAGCAGATGCAGCCTCAGATCAAGACTCATGGTCCAACTTGCAAGGGTTCAAGAAGACCTCGACCAATGTGACAGAGCCAAACAAAAGATAATGAAGAGGTTGAGTGATAAGAATGCAGTCGAGTACATCAAGAGCTTAGACGAAGTCCATGATGACTTAGACAAGTTTGAAGCAAAGAATGAGATCATCAGGATCAATCACCAGTTCGATTATAGAGAGCCACCACACTTCGTATGTGAGGACAACACTCCTGTGTGTGATCTCTTCCAAGGAAACAGGACATGGTTCCGGGACAACTTCGGCTGTGGAGTCGGAAGATCATTCTTGCAACTCTTCAACCTCGATTTTAACAACGGGTAGTACTTCGAGTAGCTCCACAAGTATGTGTGGCAGCAGAAAGCATTCATTCTGAGAGACAAGCAGGTGGAAGATGAAGTTCTTGCCTTCATTCTTAACATGGAGGAGCTACAAGAAATGCTTCCGCCAAAGAAGGACTTCAAGAGCTCCGCCATCTCCAACAACTTGGCATTGGTGCACGATCAGCTTTATAAGAGGGTATACAACTTCAAAGATTATCAGATCCAGAAGATCCTCAGGAACCATCTGTATGAAATCTTTCCTCCAAAGAAAGAGATTGTCGATGTCTTGCCGAAGATTGAGATCAACATTGCTGGCAGAAGAGTCGTCAAGTTCAAGATGGAATGCAGATCTGGTATTAGACCATACATATTAAAGTCAAAAGAGCTCCTCAACATCCAAACAGTCAGGAAGGAGGTGGAGGACTTCAAGGCCATTGTGATGATGAAAGAGAAGACCCAATTCTCCTCTGTCCTCGAAGGAGTCAGAAGAAAGGCACTGGTAGATAATCTTGCAGTCAAAATAGGTGGAAGCTACAAAACTATTAGAGATGACATTCCCCAAAACCCCAAAACCCCAAACATATGAAATAACAAAATTTAGAATATTGAAATATTAATTTTGGGTGTGATTGTTTATATGTGATTTAATTTAATTTTGGAGGTATATTAAAATTCCAAAATTAACGATTTATCATACTCCAAACAAACTAACTCGTTATAGAATTTGTAAAAATGAAGTAAAGATACCATACTTATCAATCCAAATCCAGATGTCTAACTGACCAGGGTTTCAATATGAGCATGAATAAATTATCAAGCTTAGTAGCAATATATTATAAACAAATCATCAAATTAATTATACATATGTTATAAACGTATGAAAGTATGGAAATTATATAATATTTTCAATCCATTTCCATTTGTCCATAAACTTTTTTCGTAGATATCTGACATCCAACATGTATGTAATTTTTGTTTTTGCGCATATGTGTGCTTATTGGAATCGCTATACGCTGAAACCTATCAATATTCACTCCAATTATTCTGAAAGCCGATATTTAATGGTGTTGATTTTCGAAATGAGGTCAGCAAAAATTTTCGTCCGCGAGGCTTGCTTCTTCTATGCATAATAAATCATACTAGAATTTATAACACACACTGAAGAGGAAGCTTAGCAAAAATATACGATGAGGAGCATTGAGATTCAACATCTATGTTGCCGAATAACGTCAAGAGGGATTCTGCGGTGAAAACTCATTGCAACGAAAACTCATGATGAGTTTTGACCGCAAATGAGTTTTGGTCGCAAACGGATTTTGCTGATTCGGTAACTTGACAAGGATGGTTTACCGCATGATTTTACCGTATAAATTTCATCGAAAATAAATTTACCTAATAGCTAAATGTAATCAGGAATTAAAACCAAAATCTAATGCAAATTAAATTACTTACATTTGATCTCGTTATTGATGTAGTTTACATAGGGATCAAGCCTAGCCTATCTATGTTAGACTTGAATAAAATTAATTCCTGAATAATTATCAAACTTTTTATATTATGAATTATATTTAAACTTCACATTATTTTTATTCATACTCCTCCCTTGAGCAACTTATTCAACATTTTATCTCTGTAATTACTGAGGAACTGGCGCACATCTGGCACCCTGGCTTTAACTATATACCTTAGAAGAGGAGTTAGTTCATCTAACGCCTTGTCATTTGGTTCAGATGTCCACGTTTTTATATAAATCCCATTATCTGGTTGATATTGAAAGTTGGACGGTAAGTTGTCAATTATTATCGTTTTGTTCAAATCTCTGCCGACAGGCTCAAATCTTAGACAACTACTCCTTAGATTTAGATTGTGTGCTGCCTGTACAAACGATGTTTGACCCTTCCTTGCTTGTCTATCTCATCTAAAACCCAATTTGCATAATCTTGGAGAGCTGGTGTGAATACCACTATTTCATAGAATTTGTTTATATTAGTTAAGAACTTGTCGAAAACTGGCCTTACTAATACAGATAAGAATTATTGGTAACTCTATCTCAGAATCAACATACAAATGAAATAAGGCAAACTTACCTGACAAATTTCCCTCGCTTCGCTCGTAGGTATTTTAATATTCCAAATTGAATAATACAATAACTCCAAATTGATAATATTTACTTCATCAAGCTTTTATTGCGGTATGTCATATTTGAAAAATCAAATTGGAAAATAGAGGCAAAATAAAAATCGGCAAATTGAAATTCTAATAATTGGACATTTACCGCATGAGTCTACCGCATAATATTCACCGGATGTAATTTACCGCATATTTAAACCCATTTTTAATTGAAGAATTTTATTATTATTATTTTACCTAATATATTTTTCATTTTTTGGGGTTTTGGGGTTTTGGGGATTGGACTTCTCGAGGACATGAAGTCCGTTTACTCAGAGTCCATCGACTGCGAGATCTTCAGATCCAGATCAGATTGGATGTATTTGGTCCACCTCAAGTTCACTCCCATCTTGAGAAGAATCCTGGGTCGCGAGTTCTATGATTTGGAGAAGAGAAAGTTCACTGCCAAGATCGGTGAAGATGAGTTCTATTTCCATGTCCACCCAGCCCTCATGTACGCATTCGTCGAAATCAGCGGTTTCGGCTCAAATGCCCCAGAGAATTAGTTCTGAAATGAAAGAAGATGCAAGGTAAGCAAAATGAAACTGTTAATACGTAATACAAATATAAATATAACTGTTAGAGCATTAAGCCCATTCTCATAAGCAATCACAACTTTTAGTCCATTTCACTCACTTTATTGATATTACCGTTAGTCATCTATTAATATATATATTAAATATAGGGAATATGCTTATGAAGATTAAAAACTGCCACATTTTTATCTTCACATTATATCAAGTGATTCTAATTAATTTAACGATTATTTTGGATCAATAAATTAGAGAAGATTAAATATGAGCGCTAATACTTATTATAGCGTAACGTTATAACTATTTTTCACATCAATGGGGTTTTGGGGTTTAAAATTAAGATGGCTGAATACACCGAATAGAATCAGGTTATGGTTGGAGAGCGAAGAAATCATCAAATGAGAATGGACCAGATCGAATCGAAGCTGTCCTCCAAGAAGGACTGGTATGAATACCTCACTTAGCATCTGTAAGTTTTTAACCCTATTCTACTCTATTCCAACGACTCGAGTTCATTCTGAAATTTCATTCTCTAATATAGTCAGTATTACATTTTGCCATATGTACAAGTAACCAAAGACCACCTCAAGTCTGTTTTGACTGGATAGAAGAAGTTCCTAAAGATGAATGAGGTTAGGTTCTGCAACCCGCCTCACTATGATGAGATCGGAGTCAAAGCCTTATACACATAAGTTGTTGGCCAACCCGAACTTAAGCCTTACTTTCCAGACTCATTTCCATTAGGACAAAGATGTGACAAAAGTTACATGTTTAACGTTTGGAATACAGTCAGACCCGACTAGGTTCAGGAAGTCATTATGAGGGCTAACCAATAAAGGTACACTGTGGAGTCCGATTAGGTTCAACAAAACTCCATCACTCTGACCGAGGAGTGGCAGAGGGAGCTCCAATCGATGCCATTCTTCTCCAAACAAAAGGATAGAATGAGTGCTCTACTCAAACAAAAGTCTAAGATTGGAGTCAAGAGGAAGGACAGAATCAAGTACGAGGCAGCTGATTTCCTCAAGAAACCTAGAGATGCTCCAATGAAAGATAGTACTTCTTCCCTAATCAATTCCAGTACTCAACCACAGACCCAAAGTCAGACTCAGACCCAGCCAATGACTCAGCAAAAGAAGCTTCCAGATACTACTCCCAATAAGTTTGACTTCACGAAAACTGAGAAATGAATATTATTTGTTAGAACTGAATCAGTTCCTAGAAGTTGTTCGATCATATACTTTAGCTTTCATACTTAACACTTAGTTATATAGAATAAATTCCTATCATTTTCATTTATTTCTCTCCCAACTGTACTCTATCGACTAGAGTCTGCTTTCAAAGAATTCTATATTCGATTAGGTTCTAGTTGTTATCATTTTTATATATGAAATACAATAAGTTTGACGAGTTAAAGATGGTGGAGTTTCTAAGGTTTAGAAGAAACGATCCGAGTCAAAGCAGGTACACTCATATGACTATTGAAAAGATAGCCAAGTTTTTGAATAGGTCTAACGAGTATGTTAGAAAATTGTGCTCAAAACTGATTCAAGCCCGGTAAGAACAGAGACAGATCCAATCTCAGATCATAAGATAATCTTCCTTCTTTGATTAGTACCGAGTTCAAAAGAGTAAGCACTTACTGAAGAACAAATTCGGTTTCTTACTAGCTAATAGATTCTGATCCAGTGGGCTTCAAAGTCACTTTAGCAAAGGGTAAGACTATTCAATTTGAGATACCCACAGAGCAGAACTACTCTCTACAAACTGAGACGACTCTATTCCTAGCATGGAATCAAAAAGAAGGTTATCAAAATTGGTAAAATTCCAAGCCGTCCTTCACTCCACGACATGGTTCAGTAAGCTGTAGACTTAAGGCTTAAGATCCAGTCTGGAATAGAATCGAGGCTGAAGTTGATTCAGTTAGACGAATGTGTTGTGACCAAGAAAACATTCAACACTCACGTTTGGACTTTACCAAAGACCAACGTCACTCTGGATCAGAGAGAAACTTATACCCAAACAAAAGCCATCATACTCGCTATTTCGAGGGAAAAAGGGATAGAGTCTGTTCTGGTTTTTGAGAAATCAATCAACAAACAAAAGTTCAAGATTTTCCTCGACCATATTCGTTCAGTGAACCCAACTCAAGACGTGATGTTGATGATGGACAACCTGAGTCTATACAAGTCAGGTGATGTTCAAAGACGAATGGATGAGCTTGGCTTTCACTACGCTTACACTCCGGTATACAGTCCTTAGTACAACGGAATCGAAGAGGTTATTTCGATGGGCAAAAGACTAATAAAAGAGAAGAGACTGGATTCAATACTTAACGAGCTGACTCTGAACCTCAATCAAATGATACTAGACTCATTCAATCAGTTGGAACCTCATTATGTCGCAAAATGTATGGCAAGATCCTTACAGCTACTGCAACTCGAGTCGATTCATGATAACATTTGAGAGAGACCAGAATTAAAGCGCTAAAATTTTGACATGAATCAAATCGGCAACCCTAACTAAATTGAGGCTTTGAATCGAAGAATTGAAGAGGGGCATGAAGTCCGGGCTAGACGAGCTGAGTCGCTTCGAAACACCAATTTGGACCAAAATTAGCCTCAGACTCAAAGTTTGGCCCGAGCCAGGTCGAAAATGGAACAAAATCGGAAAAAATAGAAAAATAAAAATTTACTCTGCCGATTCTGCCAATTATACGCATTCTGCCACTATTCGCCAATACGTATAATCAAATCTCATATATTATCCCATTCTCATTATATTCAATTTCGGACTAATTTCCGATTTTATTTCATATTTTTGAATACTTTTATGTCCACCTCTATGTTGTGTATCAAACCCAGTTTCAACTTCGCCGTCGCAACCAGCAGTTGCTGGTGAGCTATCTACCTTTAATTCTCCACTACCTATTTAACAATTTGTCAAAACAGTCTCTTCGGTGCCTTCCTTTTTTTGTGAATATGGTGCTTAAGCAATACCATCACCAAGGCGTCTTCTCCTTTGACCAGATTCATTGCCATCAGCCTCCTGTTAGCCTAACGCAAGATTTGTTGGATTCTATGAAATACTAGCCTTTTGAGCCAAGCCTCTATGGTTACCATCATTCATTTCTACTGCCTGCACAGTTTGAATGATATCAAAGTAAGTCCAAGGTTGATTTGAGAGCCAATATGAGTTTGGGTCTTCAATCACCTACCCTCTATCTCTAAGACTGAGCTCAGATGTGTTCAATTGTAGTGCTCGTAATACTATGAGTACAGCCATCAATCTGCCTAGGAAGCATTTATTCCATCGAAAATAAGAGAACCGTAATAAATCTATCTCTGATCAGTGGTATATTTTGACGGAATTAATATATTATTTTGACAAATAAAATAAAATAATCAAATTTAATTTTCCATTTCAAAAATGGTAAGCTCTAAAACAGCAACAATACTAAGATCCTCAACAACTACATCGACATCAAACTGACCGAAGCCAAGAGAAACCTGAAAGCCCAATTAATCCTCAAACAACAACAGCTTCAAATTTAGAACAAGCTCCTTACAAAACAGTGAGCATGAAAGACTTAGGCTCAAGCTATTCTGGACCTCCCAAATACTTGCCCTAAAGAGAAGCCCCGTTTAAGATCTCACCTGGAATAATTAGAAAACTGTTCTTCTTGATGGACACTGGTATGGATGACAAAATTTCATATTAGGAGCTCTGAAATTATATACATCTAAAGAATGTACCTATTCCCGAGGAAATCATTTAATAAATGTTCATGGAGGGGTGCTCTCACAGACCTATCGTTCATGAAGCTCAGAGGTTATCACCGTTAACTTTTGAAGAAATCCAATATCAAGTCCGAGGACGTTACGGATACAATACCGGAACTTACCAGTGGGAGGTGGTATAGAAACGAATGAGAGACTACTGGATTCTATTACTATTGACAGTAAGTGAACGCCTGTTCACTCTGTAAGTTCCAAAAGTAGTACCGAATAAAATCAAGGCACAATATGAAGAATAAGAGGGCCTAGCTGCCGTGAAGGAATCTCTGGCTAGACTTGGCAACCCAATGCAAGCTTTATCCATCTGTGAAATAGATCTTCCGTATCAAACGCTACTCTGATAGTCTGGCCAGCTGCTTTGGAGGTTGTCTGAATCACCAAGTAAGGTAACAGAGGAAGTTTAAGAATGAGCAAACCACATTTGCCAACAAATTCCACACTGGAATAACGATTCAGATAATCCAATCTTCTAATACGTTCCAATGGCAGAGAGGCCTTCCAAAAACACAGGCGATGAATTCTTCAGCACCAATGTATCTCAAGGCACTTTAAGGGAACAAAGACTCCTGGGTCTATCCACCAAGAAGAGGTTACTGTAGCTGGCTGGAACTATGACTCTCAATCAAAGGTAAAAGTCGCCATAAACAAGAATAAGGGAGAGAAATGGATTTGTAACTAATACTACCTTGGTGCCTGACGTGTCTTTGGATAAATTAAGATTAGCCTAATAGGAAATGAACGAACATGTAAATGGAGTCAAAGTTCCTAAAGTTGATGAATATGTAGAACCCAAAAATCATCAGTTCAGGTCTAATACAGATTTAGAATTTGGCTAAATAGACTTTGCTCTTCCACCAATGATTAAGCCAGATGGAATCAAGAACCTCGTTAACAACAACCCTAACCTAAGAAAAATTGAGAACTGAAAATATTCTTAGTCTACCTTTCAGTAATGAATGTGGGTAATTATCACTTTACAGTCATTGGCAAATATAATAATTCCCTGTTTTATTCAATTAAATAATTCAACTAAAATTAATTGCTGCATTTTAACCTAATCAATTGTAAATAAGCTACCTTTCAGCAATAGAATATATTCAATCACCTATCTTTTATTCACAATATATCATATTTCTATAGGCCTGTATTAGTAGATTTCAATATTTACATTTTTATTTGTGATTATAATATATATACAAAATATTATATTTTGAAACTTTGATTTTGACTGTGGGCTAAGAACCAACCAAAATGGAATTTCAACTATATTATAATATGATTCTCTTCTCATATCCCTGATCAATAATCCAAAAGTATGGATATTCTTAAATTTATGATATGAAATAATTTTGAAGATAATTGAAAATAAATTTGAAAAATAATGAAAACCAAATTGAAAAATTCTCTAAAATGAGTCCAGCCTTAATAGCGTATAACATAGTACCAAAAGGCAGCACAAATTATTTCAGCAACAAGAAATATTTCAGGTAATAAGAACAAAGAGGGTGTAGCATCATTAATTCCGTAGAAATACCAAAATATTGATAAATTGAAAGAAAGTAAAATTTTATGAATTCAAACTTAGGAAATTTCATAATATGAAAATTGATTTGGAATTTACTAATGGATAAAATTTGAGCGGACGAGTCTAGCTAAATATAGAATTTAGGAACATCAACCAAATCAATAACCAACAAAATTCAAAATTAAATTTCAAAAACCAAAACATTCAGAAACCTGAAAAGATTGCTGATGAAATCAAATCTGCATGCAAAGGACTGGTCCAAAAACTAGAGCCAAAGGTCTCATGAACGTTTGCCAAGAGCCTTCTTCAACCGACTTCAAGGAAAATATTCACAAAAACAATAAGACAGATAAATGCAAATTCAGGATTCCTAATAACCGACAAATTAAACAAGTGGTCATATTTGATAGCAACATGAATAATAATCTGGTTGAGCAAAGGAAAATACTACACCGCAAGATCTTTGAGCTTGACGCATGGATCCATGCTCTCAAGGACTATGGGTACACTTTATTCTTAGGCATCGATTTACAGAAGAAACGAGATGTTGAAAACATTGCATTCAATAATAAGATAGTTGGAATGTCCAGTGAGAAGAAAGCTTCCTTCCAAAAGAATTACACGCCAATCACCACATTCTAAAAGTAATTGATCAACTGCAGGGTTGATACTTCGGGAACAGGTCCAAAAATTACGTAAACAAGGCCAAATTTGAATATTGGTTGAATGATAAATCACACTTAAGTTAACTAAAATCAAATTTTTCGCATTTTATCAATTATATAATGTATTATCGGATTCAAAATTAAAAAAGTTAAATTTTCCAGCATCCTGGAATAAACGATAAATTCAAAAAGTTTTCCCCAAAAAATCAATAATTTTGTATACTATGGGCTCAACACAATCATTATGGCTCGGTCTATACCTTAACTTCCACCTTCTGTTTCTGTTGCAGTATCTACTTTACTACTATCTGAGGAATACGATTGATTAATACTTATGTCCATTTTTTTATTCATTAATTATTCTTACCAATTAATTTATGTCTATATACGTAAGTATAATTGTTCTAAATCAAATTCCATTCTGTATGGTGTCTCTAAATTTGGATTAATTGCGGGGAATATGAAGTTAAAACTTTAATCTGGACTAAATATTAGGTCCAAGTTCACTTATTTTAAATCACAAGTGGATATGTTTGGTGTGGTTTTTCTATAATATATAAGCTTTTATACTATAAAAATCATTATTATCGCCGAAAATCCAAGATGAATATAAAAATATAGGAGCCAAAAATGAGGTATAATAACCTATTCTCGCCCAAAAAGCCGGTGTTTGACAAATTAAAAGTCAACAAGTAGATAGCAATTGACGTCTAGTTGAAAAATTTAGAAAATTGTGATTTCAAATTTTGAAAAAGATCAAGAGGAGAGATATCAACTTTGAACCAAAACGACTTAGTTTCGAAACCATTGACTTTCATCGGCAAAGACCAGCCACACAAGATTCGAATCTATAATAAAGGTCACTAGTTTTGAAGTCTCGTGGAGAAAGAAGAAACTTGATGAGCCCGACTTAAAACATGTTCGCGTCATTTGAAATCTAACCAGACATTGTCAGAGATGACGATCAATTACCATCATTCACATAGATGAAGCTGTAAAACAAAATCCTGAAAGAAAAAGTGGAGAAGCTATAGAAATGCACCCAGA
>JACLAC010001627.1_pt1 | contig 10656 bp, 2 predicted proteins | sample 8027881 | NCBI WGS metagenome assembly JACLAC01 (sample SAMN15725517, study PRJNA655200) | protist metagenome | isolation source: fluorescence activated cell sorting (FACS) single amplified genomes of... | place: Spain: Blaines Bay Microbial Observatory, Mediterranean Sea | collected 2016-01-19 | reverse complement strand
TGGCATTCCATCTGGACGTTTTCCATAGGAAACTTCATCTTTACCAAATTTAGCAGCTAATAAAGCTGCAAAATCTTGTGCATCATCAACAATTTCCACAACATCATCATATGAGGTGGAGGATGGCGATAAAGCTTCATCTTCATCATCATGAACACGTGTAGCAGCAGCTGCAATTTGATCCTTCCTTGTTATGAAACGAGCAAAAGTTTCATCTTTATCCACTGCACCAGATACTTTACGTATTTTCTCTGAACGTAAATTAATAGAACATCCAGGAAGCTCATCCCATTTTCCTAATAAATTAAAAGATACAGAAATTCGATAATTTGCTGCTTTTTCAAATGAGGAAGATTCTTTGCATGGATCTACTGCATGTGGTAACCAAGAGGGAAAGACGATTAAATCGCCAACAGCTGGTCGCATCGAATGTTCTTGATGAAACGGAGGCATTGCTTCTTCTTGATGAAGTGGTTGGAATGGGCTAACACCACGTGGATCACAAAATTTAATCGAGCCGGATCCAGGTGGAAGATTTGCATAATATACACCACTTAAAACGCCATCAGAGTGAATATGGTAAGGATGACCACTCCCTGATCCATGCACTGATGCCCATACGACTAATTGTTTTCCATATACAAATGATTTTGCTTGATTTGTATCGACACCAAAAGAATCTTGTAAAAACCAAATGCAGCTGTCTCGAAATTTTTTTACTAATTCTTTCATTTCCTTTGACGATGAATATTCTTTTGACCATAGCAATGTGTCGTCATCTTCAGAAAAAATAGGATCATCATCCTTATTTTCAGCTATTTCCAACTGTTCTGCACATATTGTATCAATTTGGTATTGGAAAAATTCATTATTTTTTGCCATACGCGCGTCATATCCTGCTGCACTATACTGATTCACAATTCCACTATTTTCCATATTTTGAAATTTCTTACTTTGAAAAAGGTTCAATATCTTTTCTTTCACTTTCATATTTATCCGCTCATCTAATATACCACTGCTACCCATGCCACGACCTTTACCACGATGAGATTTCGTAGAAGTTAAAAGGTTTGCATGCCACAATGGAGACGGAAATAGAATTGAAAAACGTGCATTATTAGGCGATGATGACATATTTCGTTTCTGAATTGTTGTAAATGTTGTTGAAAATCGTCTTTTACCATTATCATTTATAGACCGTGGTGATGACGATACATGATTATTTGTTCCATTAGTCACAGTCGTAATGGAATCTTCCTCATCACTACTATTAATAATAAAATTACTATCATCATCATCATCATCATTATTTCCCCATACTATACTTGAATCTTCCCCTTGTTGTGTCAAAATTCGTATATGCTCCTCTAATGTCGTCTTTGGTTTTGTATCAAGCTTTGCTAATATAGCTTCATCTTCAACTTGAATGACAGAAGAAATTTCTGGAAAATAATGTTTAAGCATTGTTTCTACACGTCCATGTAAGGTAACAGCACTAGATGGACATCCTGAGCAAGCACCAATCATTTGTACTTTTACAATTAAAGATTCTTCTTCTTCCTTTTCATTATTATTATTATCAGGTTCAACACTGACTAAATATATATCACCTCCATCCTCTTTTACAAATGGCCGTATATTTGCATCTAAATGCTCTTCAATTTCCGCTTCAATACTATCTGGCTCCCACGTTATATTAGAACCAGTTGTTCCAACTTCTTTTGCTAACTCTGCGTTTTCAATAATAGAAAATGGATTATATAATTGCGCATCATACGCTTCTTGGACGATTTCAACAATAAGTGGTTCTATTTCAACCCACTCGGAAACATGATTAACATTTACTGTGATGGAATTTGGAGTAAGCATGACTTCGTTGACATTATCAAGCGCTAAAATATCGGCAGCTAAGGGTGCGCCTTCTCTAACATCCTCTACGTTATGCACCGCATCTCTAAACGACCAACATGTATCATCCTCACCACCATCTTCAGGTTCAATTACTGCACGATTTTTTGGCAAAAATTTCATTGACTTTGGATTTGGAGTTTCTTCAATAGCAATATGAAGTGAATTTCGTTGTTGAAATATATACGATGGTAAAGAAGACGATGACGATATAATTGCTGGTATATACCTCGAAGAAGCCGTAAATATAGATTTGTTCGTCTTTTGCATATGTATGAGTCTATTCATTGATTTTTTTACACCAAGCATGATTGGCACAACTGTTTTTTTTTTAATATAAAACTATATAATTTGGAAATGATGACGATAATAAAATAAATATTAAAACTTCTATATATATATATATATATATATATGTACAGATGTACGTACTATTTTCTATGTATACAACAAATATATCAGAATTCAATATCTTCTATATATCTATATTTATGTATCTAGGATTAATGAAATTGGATTTTGATATGACTGGTATTGTATTATTTCCATTTGTTTTTTTTTTATACATTAAGTATTGGTATATATTGTGTTTGTCTTCTCTTCTTCTTCAAGTCGTTATGTGCGCCGCCTGATGGAGTGTGGTTATTGCAGTTGTTATATATAAGCTATAAATAAAAGCAGAAGATAAAAGAGATGGAAAAGAAAAAATAGAAGCATGTAAAAAAGACTGCGTAAGAGAAATAAGATAAGATGAAACGATTTATAATGAACACACGTTATAAAATAAACAATAGTTATTCTCTTGTACATAATATTCAAACACAAAATTGTTATAATTTTTTTCCACCATTAATATTACATTTAAATAATTTAAATTGTGATAAAATAAATATAAAAAATATACATTTCTTTTCAACCAATAATGTTGATAGTAATAAAAAAAATGATGACGGTATATTAATCAGTTCAATTACAAATACGCCATTAGTCCAAGTACATCATCCAGAACATACACGAGTTTTTCCATTAATCTTGACAGCAAAATCTCAATTTAATTTATTGCAAATATATGAAAAAGAAAAGGAAAAACTTGGTTGGTATACTTGTGTTGAAATTATTAATCGAATTGCGAAACATGAGGGAAAGAAAAAAAAAGGTGCATCTACAGCAGCATTTAATGCAAATGATGAACGTTTTTTAGGGTTAATTGCGATACCAACTATTGCAATGAAACAAGGAGTTATGAATAGTAAAGCAAAGCGTGGACATAGTACAGATGATTTATCATCATTGAAAGAATCAATGGAAATATTAAATGTAAATGATCTGGAATTATATACACTTGTTACAAATAAATTAAAAGAAGAACAAGATGAAGAAGATAATCATGAGGAAGGGGATTTTGGCTTTGATTTTGAAGGCGGAAGCATTGGTTTTTGAGACGATGGTATATATGTGTTTCGTATACACGCGTATATTGTACATCTAGTAAATAACATTTAATTTAATTTTATATACTCAATGGAGTATAAAAATATATAGATTTTCTCTTGGACATAATAAAAGTAAAAATCTCTCTCCTATAGCTCTCTCTCTCCCACACTTTGTTTGTTCGCTTTTTAATGCCTTTGATATAAAAAGATATTCACTTCAATGTTGTCACGAGTTGCTCTTGAGTATGGACAAAAGTCATGTGCTAAATCTGCTAATTTGTTAGCATCTTGGGCAGTACAATCTTGAATATCTACGGTTAGATCTACACCTAGACCAACACCATTTTCCGTCGTGCCAAAATGCACAGCAGCAGTCACAGTACTGTCCCCACAAGATATATTATGCGTTGCTGCCATATGTTGCAATGCACCGTTAAAACAAGAACTATATCCAGCTGCAAACAATTCTTCTGGATTTGTTGCTTTTCCTTCCCCACCACCATGGTTCACATGTTTCTCAAGATTTAATTTCAAACCGGATCCACTATCACCCACGCTTTCGACGGTACCGACACGACCACCAGTCGATTTACACGTACTGGTAAATATAATTTTCGTTAATTCTTCTGGATATTTACTAACTTCTTCTGTAGCAAAAAAACGCTGTGATAAGTTGAAATTGGGACGTAAAAAGGGTGACGCAAGAGCACGTCTTACTGCATGTTGATGACGTAGAAACATAATAACAATAATATATATATATGTATTTAAATTGGATTTTCTTTATGTCGAATATTTTTTCAACTGTTTCTCTATTTGTAAGTATATACTAAATATAGACGATCAATGTTTAAAATCTTTTCCAATAGCTTTTACAATATGATATCTATACTTTAGCTTTACACTTGAAGTTACTTATTTTACGTAAAAGGTATATATTATATATACCAGGTAAAATATTTATGAATTGGTGAATTTGATATCGTAGTCTTATTAGTATAAATCTCTTTATCACCTATCACCGAGAAGACCACTTTTATGATAGAATGCACTGTAACAAAATAAAAATAAAAAGATCTCGTATACCTCGTAAGGAAGGACAAAAAGGCACAGATAATACCACGGTGGTAGGCTTGGTTGATGTGAGGTTAAGGTATTTTGATGATGCCAACAGGGTCTTTTTGCAAAGGTATAAAATTAAAATCCTTTACAGCTATTATCAGGTTCAATTTACCAGGTGGTTATGCAATTTGCAATCTAAAAGATAATAGAGGGTGAGGAGACGAAGACAGAAAAAAGTTGAGGGCCTATAATACCTGGTGGTACAAGCCCTCTGGCCCTCTCTCTCTCACTGGTGGGTGGTGAAATAAGATCTGACACTTTAACTTGCTATAAAACTTGCTGTATTACTGTGACGAGCAAACTCTCGATACCTAACTTCACAAATGGAAATATCATATTATAAATATTTCATTATATATATACGTATTATATATTATTCATAAATATAGAAAATTAAATTTTAAATTTAAAACAAATGTATCGAGTATGATAGCGGCACGCACTTTGTTTTAGGCCCGGCTGCCATTAGTTTGTTTGTATTATACACCAAAAAGTTTTTGTGTTTTTAAATATGTTTTTTACTTATAAGGTGCTAAGGTGCATAACAAAATATTAACAAAACTAGACAAAATGGAAAAAACAAAATTAAAAAAGACAAAATAAAAAAGCAGATTTTTTCTAATTGAAGTTGAAAGGGTGTTCCTATATCTTCAATACAAGATAATAAGTACAAATTTAAAAACAAGATCCAAAAAAACCATAACTCAACTCAGATACCACGCCATACCATTAGATATACAAATTAGAAAATATATTTATATCTATAGTACAGAGAAACAAATATATCCATATAGTGAAATATATATATATAGTGTGTGTCTTTTTGAATTTATAGTAGTGTATCAATATTGAGCGTACAAAATAAATAAAACAAAATGATTAGAACTCATCGTTTGAAAAAAATTGCGAAACATGCTGGTGTTGGACGTTCTTCAGCAAAATATCACCCAATTCGTGTTTTATCTTCTTATACCAGTAATGATCCAAAAGTTGGTCAACTCGAGGCGATGGATGGAAACACAGCAGCTGTGCATGTCGCATATGCATTTTCTGAAACTGCATTTATTTATCCTATCTCCCCAGCAACGTCCATGGGGGAAACAATGGACGCGTGGGCCTCTGCAGGTCGACAAAATATTTATGGACAACCCGTAAGTGTGCATACGATGCAATCGGAAGCTGGAGCTGCTGGTGCCGTCCATGGGTCTTTAGCTGGAGGTGGTCTTTCCTCTACATTTACTGCTTCACAAGGTTTATTATTGATGATTCCAAATTTATATTTGATAGCAGGGGAATTGATGCCAACCGTTTTTCACGTATCGGCACGTACCGTGGCAAAGCATGCATTGACCATTTTCAATGATCATAGCGATGTAATGGCATGTCGTCAAACTGGTTTTGCATTATTATGCTCGCATACGGTACAAGAGTCGATGGATTTAGCACTCGTTGCACATTTGTCCACGTTGAAATCCAGAATTCCATTTTTACATTTTTTCGATGGATACCGTGTATCTGCACAAATTAATAAAATTAATTCCATTCCATATGAAAATTTACAAGAGCTTGTGCCTCATGATGCTATTCAACAGAATGTACGCGAAGTTGCTTTGAATCCAAACCATCCAATAATTCGTGGAACGGGTCAGCGTCCAGATATTTGGATGCAAAATGCAGTTGCTGCTCATCAATATTATGAAGCTTGTCCAGGGATAGTACAAGAAACCATGAACGAAGTTTCTGCATTGACTGGCCGAGAGTATAATTTATTTGATTATTACGGCGCACCAGATGCGGAACGGGTTGCCGTTATCATGGGCTCTGCTTCATCCACCATGGTAGAAGCGGTTGATCACCTCAACAACAGTGGTCATAAAACTGGAATAGTCAAAGTTCGTTTATATAGGCCATGGGATGATAAAGCATTTAGAAGTGTCATTCCAGAAACAGCAAGGGATATTGCAGTCCTTGATCGTACACGTGAAGATGGAGCACTAGGTCAACCATTATTCCTAGATGTAAATGCATCGTTTTCAAAAGTCAAAGATCACCGTAATGTTGTTGGTGGGCAATATGGTTTGGCTTCCAAAGAATTTACACCAAAACATGCTGTTGCTGTATTTGAAAATTTATGGGCAGATGTTCCTAAAGAAAATTTCGTTGTTGGTATCGTGGATGATGTTACACATACATCCTTGGAAGTTGGCCCGGAGATCGATATGGTACCAGAAGGAACGAAACAATGTCTTTTCTGGGGTCTTGGTACGGACGGTACAGTTGGCGCAAACAAAGCTGCTATTAAAACCATTGGTGCAAATACAGATTTATTTGCACAAGGTCATTTCGCATATGATTCGCATAAAGGTGGTGGTGTTACAATGAGTCATTTACGTTTTGGTCCATCTCCACACATGCCTGAATACGAAATTCAACAAGGTGCGGATTATATTGCTTGCGGTAACACTAGTTATGTAAGAAAATTCGATATGATTAAAACCATTAAAAATGGTGGAGTTTTCGTTTTAAATACGCCATGGGACGTAGCTCAGTTGGAGGAGGAATTGCCTTTAAAAATGAAGAAAACGATTGCTGAGAGGAATTTGGAATTTTACACCATTGATGCTACCAAAGTTGCAAAGGAAATTGGTCTCGGACAACGTATTAATACGGTAATGCAAGCTGTATTTTACCATTTATCCGGTGTTTTGCCAAAAGAAGAGGCAGTTCAACTTTTAAAAGATGATATTGTCAAATTGTATACGAAAAAAGGACCTGATGTTGTTGCGATGAACCATAAAGCAGTTGATAGTGCAGTTGGTGCGTTGACCAAATACCCTGTGCCTGCAGCTTGGAATGATATCACACCTGATATGTATGAAATTAGCTATGGTAGTGGAGTTGCAACGCCAAATGTTCCTACAAGTGAAACCAGCGGAATTGCCATGCCAGTCCTTGGAGATAGGTTGGATAAAGGAAAGGTTCCGTTTGATGATCCTACTACGTTTGTAGAAGAGATTATGGACCCCGTATTGGCATTAGAAGGCGATGCTTTGCCAGTTAGTACATTCACCCCTGGTGGATATATGCCTGCAGCAACTACTCAATTTGAAAAACGTGGTATTGCGCCAGAAGTACCTGTTTGGATCGCAGATAATTGTACTCAATGCAATTATTGTGCAATTGTCTGCCCACATGCTGTTATTCGCCCGTTCCTTTTCGATAAACAAGCTCAAGGTATGAAACCAGATAATTTTGTCATGAAAAAAGCGCAAGGTGGAGCGGAGTTGGCTGGTTATCAATATTCCATCAATTTAGCAACAATGGATTGTACTGGATGTGCAGTTTGTGTAGAATCGTGTCCAGATGAAGCGTTATATATGGCAGATTTTGTTGAAAATGCACCAGCTGAAGTTGAAAACTGGGAATTTGCATTGAAACATGGTAGCAAAGACAACCCAACTGATAAATTTACAGTAAAAGGCTCTCAGTTTGAAACACCATTGATGGAATTTAGTGGAGCATGTGCAGGATGTGGAGAAACTCCATATGTCAAGTTAATGACACAATTATTTGGCAATCGTATGATGATTGCAAATGCATCTGGATGCAGTTCCGTATGGGGTGGTACGTCTACCACGAACCCGTACACCGTTGACGAAGAAGGCCGAGGTCCAGCTTGGGGTCGTTCATTATTCGAGGACAATGCTGAATATGGTTTGGGTATGTCAATTGCTTCCTTACAACGCCGTAAACAACTCCGAGAGAAAATACAAGGCATTGTAGATGGGGAAACAGAGGTTAGCGATGCGTTAAGAAAAGAATTTGATGCATGGTTGAAGCATTATGATAATGCTGAAAAAAGCGACCAAGCATTCAAGCGTATTATCCCAATCCTTGAAGAGGAAAAAGATGGAGTTCCAATTTTAGAAAGTATCTACACAACACGGGATATGTTCACCAAAAATTCTCAATGGATTGTTGGAGGAGATGGATGGGCATATGATATTGGTTTCGGTGGTTTAGACCATGTAATTGCGAAAGGCGAAAACGTGAATATTGTCGTGCTTGATACTGAAATGTATTCCAATACTGGTGGACAAGTTTCAAAGGCAACACCACAAAGTGCATTGGTAAAATTTGCAACAAGTGGTAAAGCTCAAGCAAAAAAAGATCTTGGTCAAATTGCGATGGGATATGAAAATACATACGTAGCTTCCGTTGCCATGGGTGCAGATTATAACCAATCTGTGCAAGCATTTAGGGAAGCAGAAGCATTTGACGGCCCGTCCTTGGTTTTATGCTATTCTCCATGTATCGATTGGGGAATCGATATGCAGCAAATGATGAACATCCAAAAATTAGCAGTTGACAGTGGTTATTGGCCATTGTACCGTTACAACCCTGCAAATTTACAAAAAGATGAACAAGCATTCCAATTGGATTCGAAACGTATTAAATCAAGCTTGGCTAATTACTTGAAAAACGAAAATCGTTATGCAGCGCTACGCCGTGCAGATGAAAAACGTGCTGATAAATTGCAGTTTGAATTTGAAGATTACACCAAACGTAGAATGTCTCATATGCAACGCGCATCCATGGATGATTATGAGTTGCTAGACTTTTTAAAGGAAAATATGGGTGAACAAACCGGCGAAAAAGTGTTGATTTTATATGCATCTGAAACTGGTAACACACAAGATTTGGCAAAAATGTTAGCGTATGAATTAAAACGCCGTGAAGTCCGTGTAAGCACGATGGCTATGGATGATTTTGATGTTAATGATCTACCATCACAAAAAACGGTTGTAAATTTAGCCGCAACGTGTGGTCAGGGTGAATACCCACAAAATTGCAAAACGTTCTACGATGAATTGCATAACGAAAGCTTGCCTGCTGATTTCTTGGAAGGAGTTAAATTTGCAACATTTGCCATGGGTGATAGCGGTTATGTCTTTTACAATAATGTTGGTACTTCCTTTGATGAGCGTTTCCGTGCATTAGGTGGCACACCGTTAGTGGATTTAGGCTTAGGAGATGACCAAGATGAGGATAAATGGGAAACTGCATGGGAAGATTGGAGTCCAAATCTATTCAATGAAATGGGCTGCCCACCACCACCAGAGGAACTATTGCCACCAAGCAATATTGTCAAAATCGAAAGTGCAAATGAATCTACTGCTGAAATGGTTGATTTCATCGAACCATATGATGCTGGTGGCAAAGGTGTAAAGATTCCATTACAAACATCTTCACTTTTGACTCCAGGTGGCCGTGACGTAAGGCACTATGAATGGAATATTGAAGACAGTGGAATGGATTATACTGCAGGTGATGCATTAGGTGTTTTCTCGACAAACGGAAAAGACAGAGTCAACCAATTTTTAGATTGGTATGGATTGAAAATGGACGACGTAATTACTGTAACTCCAACCAATGAAGATGAAGCGATCCTTCCAGTAGAAAAATCGATGACAGCAGGCCAATTGTTTACACAATATTTGGATATCTTTGGTAGACCAAAACGATCTTTCTACGAGATGCTTATGATCTTAGCTACGGATGAAGAAGAAAAAGCTGTTTTGAAAAATTTGATCTCAAAGGAAGGAAAAGACGAATTGAGAGAACTGATCGATGACACGGTTACATATGCAGATTTGATGAAGATGTTTCCATCTGCACAAGTTCCATTGGATTATTTACTTGAATTTGTACCATCAATTAAACCACGTTTATACTCAATTGCTAGTGATGCAATGATGCATCCAAATCATATTGAGTTATGCGTTGTTGAGGAAGATTGGACTAAAAATTCAACTGGAGAAATGCGAAGAGGCCAAAGCACTTGGTTTTTGCGTAATTCACACGTTGGTTTGGATTGGGGTGATGTTCAACAAATTCGTGATGAACCAGAAGAACCATTTGGTGAAGTAGGTAAAGAAAATGGCCCAATGATTCCTTGCCGTGTAAATCCTGCAGTTGTGCACTTGCCAGAAGATCCAAAAACGCCATTAGTAATGGTTGGTTTGGGTACCGGTTTAGCACCATTCAGAAGTTTCATTCAGCAACGAGTAAAACAAAGAGAAGAAGGCATTGAAGTTGGCGATATGTTGTTATATTTCGGTGCAAGGTACGAAGCAACAGAATTTTTATATGGTGATGAAATCTACGCTTATGAAAAAGACGGCATTTTAAC
>JACLAC010014174.1_pt1 | contig 10657 bp, 14 predicted proteins | sample 8027881 | NCBI WGS metagenome assembly JACLAC01 (sample SAMN15725517, study PRJNA655200) | protist metagenome | isolation source: fluorescence activated cell sorting (FACS) single amplified genomes of... | place: Spain: Blaines Bay Microbial Observatory, Mediterranean Sea | collected 2016-01-19 | reverse complement strand
TATAACTTTTTTAGTAGTGATTTCGAGAGCCAGGTTCAGCATAAATTTATGTTCAATTTCTTCCCTGGGGGGCTTCGCCCTCCCCAGACCCATACCTCTCCAAGTCGGCTGCTGGTGCAGACTCTGCAAGGCAGATTAGAAGGCTTATTTCAGATTGATTGCTGTTGCAGCCTTCAGGTGCCAAGCTGTTGGCTGGTCATTGCTTTGGTCGACCTCCATCAGGTTGGTTCATGCTCACGCCGCGGCGACAACTGCGCTCAAATGGCATGGGGATCTGGGGGCGGAGCTCCCAGAATCTTGGCAGGCAGGGGACACAATCTTCCAGAATGCAGGGTGTCTGAGAGGCACAACCCCCAGAATGCGTACGGTCCGAAGGGCGGAGCCTTTGGTATAGTGATGGGCGCGGCAGGAGGGCAGCGCATCATCCCCGAGTACTACTCTCTACTTTGGCAGATGCCAGAAGTTGGCTGCCGTCGTAGCCAGGAGTTGGCTGCAGTCGTAGCCAGGAGTTGGCTGCAGTCGTAGCCAGGAGTTGGCTGCCGTCGTAGCTTCCGGCGCATGCTACTTGTTGTTACAGAATGCCGATGCTTAGTGATCAGTGCTGATGCTAATATCTGCTGTCGAGACAAGACACTTGCCCCAATAAAATCCTTCGCAGCATAGGGTAGGGGCAAGCTGTGGGGGGCTACTGGTGGGGTGGGGGCAGGTATCTTGTTTTAACAGCAGACATCTGTCCTGCCTCAGCAGCAGACATCAGCATCGCCATTCATCAATCAGCATCAGCATTTACATGCCAGTTCTGGCTAAATCTAGTTTGGGATGGGCCGACGCATCCCCGCATCCGAATTTAGCCAGTCGGCCGGCTATTTCTGATGCATGAACTGGGTGGAAAAATCATGGGAGGATGATGGGTGCGGAGGGGAGCGCAGCCCACACTGGCGCATATGCAACGGTGGCTCTCGCTTTGACAGCCTTTATCCAAGAAGTCTTGGTGTGAGGCGAGGTCAGCAGAGAGGCCCTATTAGCCTCGGTTTAACAAAAATGATGTGTGATTTGAGCCATAACCTAGGCTGTACAGTGGCCCCTGGCCTGCGCCGATAGGAGTTGCGGGCCGCCCAAACGGGCCGCCTATGCATGAAACAGGGTCCAACGGTGTCGCCAGCGCGGCCGTCGGGTCCTGAAGGGGCCCCCGAGGGCCCGCGGGGCGGCCATAGGGGTCCGTATGTCAATCGCACACCAATACGGGTCATTCGAGTGATCTGTCGGGTCTTGTTGTGCCCTCTTGAGCCACATCAGGGTTCTGACACAATTGACAAATCCGACGGAACCCAATATGGTCAAGTGGGTGCTGACGAGCCCTGGTAGATGACTCGACTGAACCGTATTGGTGTACGATTGATACTGTGCGGGAGCCTGATGTGCCCTGATGGGACCGAATCTCTATAGTAATCCATCCAAGCCTGACCCCTTACCAGGTTTGACAACGTGCGACGGAACGTGGGCGCTCCACCCGCCTCTCCTTCGCTCCCGGCCTCCAGGGATGAAATAACTGCGCGCGAGCCAGTCCCGCACTCCGATTTGATGCACTGGTGCGGCGTTGAGAGAATGCTGCACGATTTGGACTGGCTGTTCTTGCGTACATAGATATTGCATGAATTTTCTGCCCCCTGAACGGCCTAAGGCCATTTAGGCTGCCTGCCAGATATCTAATGTGAATTAAGAGTACGAGAGTCAGGCCGCACCATAGCGTGCTTTTAGGCCTTGGTATAGCCGCATGAGCAGGCAAAGGCGCGCCAGAGATAATTGAAAGCGTCTAGGGTTTGATAGACTGCATCTAGTCTCTATTGGAGGCTCTTCAGTGGCCAAACTATCAGTCACAAGTTGACTGTGCAAAAAATCAGCTGCGTGCATTTGAGCGAAGGCACCTTTGGAACTACATTAAAATATTATGTGTGGTCCACCGTTTAACCCAGCTTCCCTGGGCTTTGTGCTCCTGCAGATGTTTTGCAGAATGGTGAGTAGGCAACACACCTTGATTTGCATGTAAGCGCGGTTTGTGAGTAGGCGACACACATTGCCAGGCGCATTGCTTGGCCAATCACATGCGACAATATTGTCATGACTTTCGACCTGCACTCAGTTTTTTTTTTTGTCGCCTGGTTGTCAACACACCGTTCGCCAACAGTTGGCTGTGCCAAAACAGAGATACACGCGCCTTGTCTAAGAATTGGCTGAGCGCACACAAGGCTCTTGTCAATTCAGAAGTGTTCAGTCCAGCAGAGGTACCTGTCGCGCAAATTGGGGCTTGGCGGCGGGCATTCCCAGAAGGGACTCTTAAGTGTTGTCGTGATAGTGATAGATGAAGAGTTAGCGGTTTAGCCTGTGCCGCCTGGCCTCACCGACAACCGATCTTGGTCATCCCACCGACTTGCCATGGTCAACGGTGAGCTTCTGATAGATACCGACTGCCAACTGACAGAACCCTTGCTGGTTGCGCAGGCACCGAAGCAGACTTTGTTGTGTGTGTTGTGCTTATCGGCCTCTCTTCTTGATTTTGGGAGCTGATTGCCGACTCTACTTGTGAGTCCTGCCTTTTGACACTTACAGCTGGGTGGCTGCCTCGGCGTGGAATGCAAAAGATTTTCTCCGCCCCGTGTGATTACCAAGAGTTGATTTTGCTGTGCCTCTCTCGGCAGCCTGGTCCATTTGGGCCGTATGGCTCAGGCGAGGCGAGGCAGAGACCCACACATCTACGCGCATCGATACTGCTATCAAATTGGGCCTTCAAATTCAGCTTGTCTCAAACTCGTGGGGTTGCCCCCAGACTCTTCACCATAAAGCTATATCAGATGGCCCATGCGCCGAGCCTGGCTTCTTGCTGCCCAGGAAGCCCGCTGGTCCCTCAGCAGCATCATCTTTTTCAATAAGCATCGCCACCTGAACCACCCTGTGCATACTCTTAGATATCTGAGTTTCGCAAATAAACACTTGAGCGGTTCACAAATTGTTTAGGGCCGATTTTGTAAAATTCCTGCTGCCAGCACCGGTTGCTGGATCCATCATGGGTTCGGCCTTTCGTGGGGCCTGTCTGTTGTGGTGCTGCGCATAGGCGTTTGAATCCCGAACCTGGGCCACGCAGTAATTAACAAGGTTTGTTTACACACATGCGTCTCAAGTATCAAATAGCCAATCCTGCAAGTTGCTAGAACAATGATGATCATGGTGGTCTTTGACCGAGATTGTGCTGAACAGTCCTATGCACTCTGACCATCGTATTTGATTTTACATCCGGTGTGCTGCCCCCTTGCATAGGAAGGCAATCATTCACATGCGTGTGTTCTTGTTCTTGACACACGCAGCTGAAGTCCACAGCACTGCCAAGTCTTGTGTATAGCTTCCAGCATACTGGATCAAGAGGCTCTGGATCCAGCATACTGGAGATATGAGCTCTTATGATTGAATCTTCACAACTTAATAACATCTCAAGAAAAGTAGTCAGCAACCTGATCATCTGCAGCCATGATTCTCAGCGGCAGGAAAACTTAACCTTTGCGAGGATGGTCGAAGGGAAAGCAACCCTCAGAAAGCTTGGCTGGAACACATTTTAGGTTCGTGGTGGTGGAACTGAAGTCTGTCAGCTTGCCCCATCAGGCGGGGACGACGATAGTGGTATTTCGTGATTTAGGAGGGAATGTTTGCTTTCTCAAGGGATCCTTTTCCCAGTTATGGCTTGCTGGTGAGAGGGTTTCCTACAGACAGGATCGAGATCCAGGTTGTTTTTCAGATGTTCACCTGTCTGACAAGGCTCCCCCTCCCCCGCCTAGAGAGGAGGTGTTATTTCTCAGAAGGGCCCCTTGAAGCTGCATCGAATAGAAATACGAACGCTTGAAAGTGCTTTGTCATCTGGCTCGCTGCCCTGAGTGTCCACCGCTTCTCGACCAATCCTGAGGCGACGAGCGCAGAAGCATGCAGAAAAAACAACATGGCGTTTCAGCATGCAATTGTGCAGTCCGCAATTCAGAAGAAAGGGATAACCAAAGAGACTCAAGGGTAGATCCAAAGAAGGGCTTCACTCTTTATGGTGATGACAGCGGGCTTCTCACCCCGGTGGGGCTGCCATGAAGATGGCGTGCAAACACTGTGCAAGCTATGTGCAGGCCAGTGCCATTTACGTGCAAGCTACGTTATGGCGCTTTGCTGGCATAACGCGCGTTTGCTATTTCGCAACCTTGTAACCTCCGCCCAAGTACCCCTATTATAATATTAAATACGCAAACAGGGGTGAAAAGCAGGCTGCATCCTGGATTTGGCTCTCCACCACGTCGTGGCACGTGATTCTAGAATTTTACCTCGCCTTGCTTAGGCTCACACAACCCCCACCGAGCAAGTGTCAACCACCACTCTCTCCAGGCCGACTCAGCCTGGAGAGAGTTGGTGGTTGACGGTTGCTGGGGGATGGTGGTCCAATATCTATGCCCTCACAGAAGGCCCCCCCGTTGAAAATGAACTTTCAATCCTCTCTGTAGTATTTCCTTTCAATATGTTGTAATGTTTGTTTCATGTGTTACAGGTGTAAGTTCGGTATCTGGAGTGGCTTCAATTGGGTCATGTGTTTCCAATAACTTGTCTGCAAATACTCACATTGTGTTTCGTTTTTTTGCAAAGGCAAGCAGGACATTCAGGTTGCGCGAAAGGCATCAAAAGGTGCTGTGGGCATGTTGGCGCGCAGGGCTGAGATCTAGCCGAACAGGCTTGGGTCGCAGAATCGGCACGTAGTTTCCTCTTTCTCCCTCAGGGCCAGTCCACAAAGCCTTACTACTGTAGCCTCAGAAGATTGCATTGAGGCACTAGTGGTACCGCAGCCTGCAAAGACTAGCGATCCCATCTCCTGGAGACACATGCCGTGGCGAGAGCATTGTTTTTCTATGAGACTTCAAAACACAATTGGAATAATTAACAATACCATTGCTCGACTCACAGCCCAAGTTACTGCATATCGGAATGGCGATTCACATGGTGTGACCCTGCCAGGCGATATAGAGACAGCGGCTGCCGACTCTCTGACTATAGATTTAGAAATTCACAAACGGTTCTATGAGCTGCTTCGGCCTCATATTGTTGACTTGGTAACTGTGCTCCAAGAAGATACCGCCACTCAGCTCAAAGAGATGACGACAACCATTGCAAGTGTGTACAATTGGAATAATTCTGTCAATAAGCACACGAGGGTGGTGCTGATTTTGTAACAAAAATGTCGCCAGCACCGGTGGAGGGATCCGTCGTGCTGTCAGCCTGTCGTGGGGGTGGCCGGCGCTGGCTGCGAGTGGCGATCATGTTCAGGGGCCGACAGCCGGCCATGTGCGTCGGCCGACGGCCGACCATATTCGGCGGCTGGCGGCCAATCATGTTCGGTGGCCGGCGCCCGGCCGGCAGTTGGTCGGCGGCCGGTTGGGCGGTCGGTTGGGCGCTTGGTCGGCGGTCGGTCGGCGGCCGGTCGGCGGCCGGTCGGCGGTGAGCCGGCGGTCGGCCGGCGGTCGGTCGGCGGTGGGCGGTCGGCCGGCGGTCAGTCGGCGCTCGGCCGGCCGTCGGTCGGCGGTCAGCGGCCAATCATGTTCGGCGGCCGGCCGCCGCCCGCCGGGCACCGGTGGATCATCCAGTCGATCTGAGAACCTCTCACATGTTCCCAAGAGAAATCTCTGCGTCTTGGTGGTCCCTCAGAGACATTATTCTCTTCTGGGGGAACATCTCCTTCGAAGAGACAACGCACATCTATGTGTGAGATGCCCCTCGCTCCAGTCGTGGTTCTTGGGTGTGCACGCCCTGCATTTCGAGGGGGGGGGGGCAGTGTTCAAAAGGCATAGCCTCACCGAGCACCTCATCTGCACATGAAGCCAATTTCAAGCACGCTGCACAGTGGTGCAATTGCGTCAATGTCGATGATCTATTCTTTGAGGCATCTTGCCTTTCAGTATGATATGACCATCCCCAGCCTGTGGCCTGCACGGACTATCTGTCACTATGTTCGGCACATGTCTGGGACATGGTAGATGGTGGCACGCCAGAACATATAGCTTTGCGCCAGACAGATCCTCTGAAGAAGACTGTTTCTTGCCAGACGGTATCGTTCACCAAACTCTCCACCTGGCTGCAGTTCGCATACATGGTCAAGAGGGCAGTGCAACAAGAACCTGATGCTATTGCTTGCAGTATGTGCACTGCACGCTTTGGATTGAGAAAACACCGTATCGTATGTGTTTGGCGGTGCGCAAGTCAGGCTTAATTACCTCAGACGAGCCAATATGGCGGCCGAAATGAAAGCGAGACTCTTTGCATGGCACACTTTGCCCATCGAAATAGGGCGTGATATTCCCATCAGAAACGGTCATGCTAGGGTTCAGGCCGGCCCAAGGCTAACCAATCGAAGCAAGATTTTGATGTGAATGGGCCAGAGCCAACTTCCAGAAGGGTTGGGGTCAGGCGAGCTCAGCACTGCATGGCCCCTCGCTGCCACCCCATATTGGCGCTTTGTCCATTGCTTTGGTTAGTGCTGCATTCAAGCTCAAGATTGAAGGAAAATTGACCGGGCTCATCTACGTGGGCGAAGGTCTGCAACGAACAACGCCAAAGCGTAATTACTCAATCGTTGTCAGGCCTAGAGACCAGTACCTTGACATGATCCGTGGTTTGGGCATGATGCACCTGGCTCCCTGAGAGGGTTCAAATTGTGATGAAAGTTGCCGCCAGGCCTATTTAGCTTGACTTCGCTCACTCGGCCGACCTGAGGCCACATGTGTATCTTGCTGGCGATTTGTGCTTGTCAGTTAGTCTAGAGGCTTGTGAGTAGTGTAACCACAAGGCGTGTTAAAAATACACGAACGTCCATTTGTTTTCAGCGTTCTTCCCTGGTCGTGTTGTTGTCTTTTTCAGCCCCATCTGGCAGTTCACCGTCTCTTCCTCTTGGTTTCAATGCGCGTTCGTTCCTTTTTTACCGTTTTTTGTGTTTCCTGGGCCCCGCCTCCGTTCGTTGTTCTTCTCTCAAATGGGATCGACCAAAACGCAAAGAACAAATGAGGTTCTCTTGTTTTTTTAAAGTAAGTGTGGGAGAGCACTACAAGGATCACAGTAGTGCGGTGGATGTCAACATATGTCTGGCTTACTGCGGCTGGGCTTGTGGGTTTGAGCCTCCTTACTTGGAAATGTAGATGGAAAGGATGGCAATAGGGAGCGATCAGAAGATGGCGCTTCAAGGAAGAAGACATCGAAGTCAAGTTTTCCAGCATGCATTCCCCATCTCTAAGACGGCGGCCACAAACAATAAGCACAGCATATCCCAGCCTCCGGGACAAAATCACTGTTAGCTTTTTTAGGTAGGCTGCCGCCTGCCTGCACCCGCCGCATCTCGGGAAGCTGCGCGCCCTGGACTCCCTGCGATCCTGGGGGGCGCAGCCCGACCCCCCCGCAATTCTGGGGGCTGCCCCCCGACCCAAGCAATGGCCAGTCACAAGCCTGGTCCCTGGAGCTGCGACAGCAGCCTACTTGGCTTAGGAGTTCGAAGCTGGCTTGTGGAGGCTGCGACAGCAGCCGACTTCAAGGGGGTCTGTGGTGGCCAAGCCCCCCAGCCTAAAAAAGTTAATGACTTGTTTAGCAGTTATTTTGCGAGCCAGGATACACACAGCTTTTCGCAATTTCCCTCGATTGCATGAAACAAGGCAGAGAAATTTGTGAAGCATGGGAGGCGGCAGGCAGCCATGCGTGATCGCTGGAACCCGCAAATAAGTTTGACACACGTGGTATCTTGTTTGTCTTTGCAGCCTTTGAGGGATTCGTCTGGCATCTAACAGCAAAGCGCAATGAGACACACTCACATGGACCCTATCATTGCTGTGCTTGACGCCGTGAGCACACGTTTATGTGTTTGTGAGCTTGGCGGTATCATTTTGACATCTCTTCCAAGTCATTGCTGTCGCAGCCTCCACGGATCAGACTCTTGGGCAGCCAAGGCTATTCCTGGCATAAGTCCTCAAACATATGTCTAAGATCAACCCACAATATGTTGGCAAACAACGAATCTAAATGTTCTCCGTCGTTGGCTTCAATGTCAGCCAAAGATAGTCTCAAAGTTTGAATCTGCGCACACACGGGGGCTCTGGTGCACTAAGATTAGGAGGGGCGAGAGTACTGTGCACTCGCGCAGTCCCTTGCCTGGGAGTAATGTCACGCATCTGCACCTTGTTGTGACACGACGTCTTCCTGGTAGGCACAGGTATCATAACTCCTTAATGCTGCCTGACAGGAAGCATCATGGATGAGGACGATGGTCCAATTTAAGATTCTACGATCAGTCTGTGCTTCGAAGGTTTTCCTGTTCTCTCCGTACATCTGAAAGTGTAAGATACACTCGCAACAGATCACATCCATCGTATCACATGTCATGCAATGTGCCAAAGGGCCTTAGCTGTTCCAACAACCTTGGATATTGGCATGGCCATCATGAACACCTCCACAGCCGTGGCCATCGCTCTTGCCGTTGGCGAGGCCATGCTTGTGGTCGTAATCGGGTGAACAATCCGGAGAGTTTGCAGCAGAACTCTGTTTGGTTCCGCTGAAGCTACGGATGCTTTCTCATATTGCTAGGATTCACCAAACCCTCAATAATATTTTCAAGCCAGCGCTTTCTTTGGCAAGGTTTGGCACCTATGTCCTCCGGCGAGGCAGTGGCTGATGCTATTGCTCAGATATCCATTGGACTGACGAGATTGACACCAGTGTCAAATGTTGATCCAGGTTGGAGCTCGGCGCGACAGTGCCTTGACTTGTGTCTGAATCAATCGAAAGCAGACGGCAGCACAGTGCTCCAGTAAGAATTGCAGGTTTGTTTGCAGCATCGGTGGTCTGAGGCAGTCAGACCCTCCGCTCCTCCCAAATCATGACTAATGGAGACAAATCCAGGAGACAACTCCAGACTGCCGAAAGAGATACGACATTGGCTACCGCCAGCATTGAGATACTACATTTAGGAAAAGTATAGAAGACAAGTCTAGAATAAATGCAAAATAGGCAGGCAAGCTTGGATAGTATATATCTCTATATAACTGAGGAAGCCAGGGCTGGGGCACTCGGGAAAATAGTAACCTCCGATCGTGGACCAGGCCCCTTTTGGGGTTCTTTTGGGTGGTATTTTTTTAGGTGTTTTTTAGGTCACTTTTCGAGGTCCATTTTGCACCCAAATGGAGTCCAAAAAGGGACAAACATCGTTCAGAAAGAAGTTCCGAATCGAAGGTCAAAAAAAGGTGTCCAACAATGTGATTTTCTAGGCCCTTGCATGTGGCTGAAGTGCTGTAAATAATTGCAAAATCGATGATTTTCAGGTTTTCGTTTTGGGTCCCTTTTTAGTTTCATTTTGGATTTGTTTGGACTCCCAGAACAGACCCCGCGACCATGAAAAATTGTGTCTCGAAATCATGTCAAAACATGTGCGATTTTTGACGGATGTTGGGTCCCTTGGAGGGTCCAAAATGGAGCAAGAATCGTCAGGTCGAGGCTCCCAGAGGCCAACTTGGCTCAAGTAGGGGTCCCTGGTGGTCCCAGAGCCTCTCCAGGAGGCTCTTTTGGAAGCATTTTGCTCACTTTTAGGTGCGTCGATGGTAGGATGTTGTGTTGTATGTAAATTTCAAAGTTGTAATATAGCCCACCATCTCACATGGAAACAGCGCTTTTTTAGAGCCATGCGCGTCAAGTTGGGATGTGCGGATTTGTGCCAGGATCATGCCAACCAAGGCCAGACTCCCATGCTGAAGGTTCAGCAAACACTGTTTCACCGAAGCTGGCCCCTTAGACCCCTTTTTGAGCTTATTTTTACGACCCCCTTTTAGGGTGTCTTTTCGAGCTCCATTTTGAAGCCGAATGGACCCCCCAAACAGACGAAAATCGTTTAGAAAGAGGTTCCGAACCAGCATCTTCAAAAAGGCCTCCAAACAAGCTACTTTTTGTGTCCTTGAATGTGGTGAAAGTGCATTAAATAGAATCAACATCGATGATATTCAGGCTTTTGTTTTGGGTTCAATGGAGCAAGAATCGTCAAGTCGAAGCTCGCAGAGGCCAACTTGGCTCAAGTAGGGGTCCCAGGTAGTCCCAGGATTTTGTGTTGTATGTATATTACAAAGCTGTACTATAGCCCACCATCTCACATGGAAACAACGCTTTTTGAGAGCCATGCCCCTCAAGTTGGGACGTGCGGAGTTGTGCCAGGATCGTGCCAAACAAGGCGAGACTCCCACGCTATGCCACACGGTGTCACCTTGCTGCTGGAAACTTTCCCCGGCCTTTTCTTTGCCAGCCTAGCAGTGATAATGTCCGTGTCATTGCAGTTCAAAGAGAAGGTGGAGACTGTTGTGTTTTGGGGGCTGGGCTTTATTGCTCGGTTCTCGTCAAATTGAAGTTTCGCCAAACAGTGTTTCACCAAAGCTGGGGATTACGATTGGGGGCCATTGCGATAGCACATCTGAAGGATTGTGTACTCTCGCTTCGAATCTCTTGTGAGCAGGCGTGCGTGCAGTCCAGTATTGTAGTCTCCCACCTCACACAGAAACAACGACTGGTGCTTCTCTATCCGAAGTTCGTGTCATGTTGGTGTGTAGAGGAACTCTTTGTGCTTCAA
>JACLAC010007279.1_pt1 | contig 10661 bp, 14 predicted proteins | sample 8027881 | NCBI WGS metagenome assembly JACLAC01 (sample SAMN15725517, study PRJNA655200) | protist metagenome | isolation source: fluorescence activated cell sorting (FACS) single amplified genomes of... | place: Spain: Blaines Bay Microbial Observatory, Mediterranean Sea | collected 2016-01-19 | reverse complement strand
TCACGCGTCAGCTCGACAGCGAGAGGGTCGGCGGACAAATAGGCCGACAATGTTCACAACGCCATTTGCCCCATGCTCTGATGATGAGCTTCCCTCGCGATGCGTCGAGCTGCCTGTCAAGAAAGACGTGCTCGCTCACTTGTCGAATGGCTCAACGACGGTGGAACTGCGACCCAAACCTCATCACTGGACGAGCAGAATTCTCAATCCGAAATTTCGAACGGCAAGTGTGATATTCTATAGTGGACGGAATGTGGCAACTGCTCATTGGATCAACTTTCGAGTCGAGGATATCACTACCGTGCGTGCTGAGACACTTCCTGAAGACGCGATGCTTGCTGACACGTCGGTGGAAGCCCTCGAGAAAGGCATTCTGCGATTCAGGGGAGATGCTCGCCTTGTTTTTGGGTGGGGAGCTTTCCACCTCGGTCAGCGCGGCCAAAACTGGCGTCGCCGCTCCTGCTACACCGCGGTTGCCGACAACAACAGGCGCACAGGCTCCAATGACCCCAGGCGCGCCGATGCCTTCCACGCCTGCCATTCCTGGAACGCCGCTGCACGTTCCTGGGACTCCTGCAGGCTTAACCGCCAACGCTCACGCACACTTTTATGCTTTACACGAATTTGATGGGTGCTCAAACCGGTTCATGTGAACTATTAATTAGTGATTTCCGTGTGATTGACACTAGTTGTGGTTTGCGACGCCGTGTTCGAGAGGTGTGACACACTACGTTTTCAATTGAACGGATCGTACGTGGAGCTTCCACAGGAGCGCAGGGATAATGCTAACACCTTGACATATGTGCTTTTTTTCAAGCGATCCCAATGACACATAGCTGAATGTCTGTTTCGCCTTATATATCGGAGTGTGGTAATGGGGGACAACCATTCAGGCTTCGCAACGCTCGGAAGTCTGGCGCCTGGCGCTCCCACCACTCCGGGTCTCGCGGCGCCATCTACTCCAACTCCAGGTGCTTCCACGGCTGACCTTCGACTTGTTTCCGAATACCGACTCAGATCGAAGCAGCGCACTTCTTGCCAGCTGCTAGTCATCAGAGTGATACCGATCAGACATGGCGCGTGATACGTCGCAAAGTCAAGTGCGGGCAGCGTGGCGTGATGTGGTACGGTGGGCTTTTTCTTGGTTCTGCCATGCTCGGCGACATCTGCCATTTTCGCCGAGACGCGGAAGAGCAAGTCTACACAGGGCTGGTAGTGGATCAACAGCAAGAACCGTCCTGCAGGCATGACCAACTCCATCTTCACGTTGTTGAAAGAGACAGGTGCATGGCATAACACCATACAATAAGCCGACCCGTTTTGATTCGCCCCATCAATCTCTTGGCAACAATGTTTCGTTTCGAAGTAGCCATTGATAATCCCTGACTGACAGCATGCCTTTTTTCGATGTTATGCGGGAGGAGTTGGACGGATCACTCATATCTAGATTTCCATGCGCAACAGTTTTCATGCGCAGCTGCGAACATTGTGACACTCTCCCAGCTGTTGAGACACTCATTCACGATCCAACTGTGGACGTGAACGCCATTCGCGTCAGCGACGTCCGGAAGTTCAGCAGCACGAGATCGGGGGACATTCGTCGGCCAAGCTCGCAGCTTCAACTCGGCAACTATTTCGAAGCGTTCCTTCTTCGCTGCGCTCTTGACAGAAGAAGCGGCGGGCATGAACATGGTGGTTGTACCCTCCGAGTATGGGCTAGGGTCCGCTGTTCGGCCGCCAGTCGCTGCTTCTTCTGCGAAGATGGTTGTTGTACCCTCCGAGTCTGGGCTAGGGTCTGCTGCTCCGCCGCCAGTCGCGGATTCTTATGCGAAGGAGTGATGCCCGCCCATCTCCGTCGGAGATGCGCTGATTCCCGTGGCAGAGCCAGCGCCGTCAGTCGATTAATCTTCGGCGAAAGAGGGTTGCCCGCCCAGCGCAACATCATGTTATGTGGGTTGCATGCTACGCTTCGATAAACGCGCCGACGACCGTCACCTGCTTTTTGGTCCCTGTACCGCCAGACGGGAGATGTCCATTGGCATTGCTTGCGATTGGGGCGTGCCACGAGAGATGATGCTTACGAATGGGTATACGTTTCGAGGACAGCCGCAGGCCATGCCCGATATCTCTCGCGGTCGAAAGAGGAGGTGGCAGCTGCAACTACTCTGATTCAGCCAGCGCTCGCATCAATAGCATCCGAGGCACGGCACACATATATTGAAAGAGGGACACGCCCCAAGCTACGACGAGTTTGCACTCCTTGCCGATGCGCTCGGTGCACGCTTTCGCGCGTCCACCATGGGTGGACCAACAACTATGTGGAAAGTGTTGGCCATAATATAGAAGCCACGCCCGTCGGCATGCTGCTGACATTGCGCCACGACGAAGCCTTCAACTGGAAAGCGCATCACGACTTTATCTTCGAAGCTCCGCCTGCACCTGCGCCGATGGAGGAGCCTCTGCCTCGTGTTTCGTGTGTCCTGGGCCATCGTGGACATGACGAGGAAGGACACAACAAAAAACCCTGAGCCCGACAGAGTTGCTTTCCGAGCGCCGACGGACAGCGAAGTTGCACACTTTATGCTGTCGGGCGATTACACATGGCGCGTGACCAGTGGCAACATCAAACGTGGACAGCGTGGCGTCGTGCGCAGCGGTGGAATGTTTCGGCTCTGCCATGATCGACGAGAGCTACTCGAACGACTTGACTGAGAAAGGGAAACGCCCTGCAAGCATGACCGACGTTGACGCATAATGGCTGATATCGCAGGCTGCATGTTGCCCCCATATAAACTGTCCGGCCATGCATATGCTGCCGCAGCTTCGTTGTTTGGGCAGTGAAGCTCTGTGGCGTTGGGTGGCGGGGGACATATATTCGCTCGTTCTCTTTGTTTCATACGAACGTGTATGAATTGCAACACATGCTCAGTCAGATGTTGACATTGTCCTTGCTGATCCGGCTCGGCGCGCGTCCATCATCCGCGTCAGCGGCGTCCGGACGTGCACGCCTCCGATCATGGGTAATCGCGTGGGCCAGACCTGCAGCTTCGCTTCTGCATCGTTCAGGAAGCGGTCCTTCTTTCCGTCGCTGCTGGCAGCAGAACAGGACCTATTCCTCGCGAGAGCAGAGTGGTTGTCAAGCAGAAAGACATTCAGAGAAGCACGCCATTCCAAGCTCGCTTGAAACCGTGTGTTCAGATGTGAGTGCACGCATTCGGCACGTTCGGCCAACTTATCAGACGCGCCACGTATAGCGGAACAGACCGTTGTGCAACGTCGAGTATGCGTTGCCTGCCGTGCAGCGAAGACACGTGCTTTTCATTGATCGATGCGTATTTCCACACGGGTGCGCTTGCACCTATGCCGATACGTACACAAGCCTATGTGAGCGACCGTTTGAAATGCTGTTGCAACATCGTGCGCCGATCTGTTTTGCTGCATCAGCTTACCACGCTCGGCCAACTTGCCAGAACGCACGTGCGTTTTCATTGATCGATGTGTCTTTCAAGTGCGCTTCCGCAATACGTACGTACGCAAGCGTGTTGTTAAGTCGTGCTTGCTCGGTTGATTCCGATGCAACAATATGAGAGAGTAGTCGAACTTGTGTAATAACGCGTTGCGTGGGATGATGGGCCGGTTGCGGAGCTCGCGGACGCTGGCGGTGGCGCGGTTGCGCCTGTGGCACTTGCTGCGCCGCTGCTCGCGAGCCCGAAGGAGCGATGTGCTTTGCTGTGTCTCATCGCCATGCACACAGCGATAAACGTGTACGCGTTTGATGAGGACGAATACGACGACGACGACGATGACGATTATGATATTGCCTGCGCGCTTGCGTGCTTGCTTGCTTGCTTCCTTCCTTCCTTCATATATTCCTTCACACGTTTCATATCAGTTCATTCTATTTCAGTTCATTGCGTTTCCATTTCCATTTCCATTTCCATTTCCACGCATTCACTCACTAGCTCACGCAATAATCCATTCACTCGCTCACTCACTCACTCACGCACTCACTCACTCACTCACTCACTCACTAACGCATTCATTCATTCACTCACACATTCATTACTTCATTCATTAATTAATTAATTCCTTCACTCCTTCATTCATTCATTCAATCGTTCAGTCGATGTCCAGCCGTGCCATCGTCCGACTTGCCATCGGCCTGCTTATCTGCATCCGTATTATTTATGGTCTCCCCCCGCTTTCGCAACTCCTCTGGCCACGTTGCTGCCATTCGTTGTCCAACCATGCTATCGTCCGACATGTCATCGGTCTGCCTATCTGCAAACGTATTCTTTCTAGCCTTTCCCCGCTTTCGTCATTCCTCTGGCCACTCCCTCATCGACACCATCTGACGTTGTTGCAAGTCGTTGCCCAACCGTGCCATCGTCCGACTTGTCATCGGCCTGCTTTCGGAACTCGTATTATTTATGGCCTCTCCCCGTGCTCACCATTCCTCCACCAACGCCATCATCGTCAGCATCGGCAGCATCGTCATCATCATCATCGCCATCGCATCATCGTCACCATCTAATCGGTGTCCTCATCGTCCTCGTCCTCATCGAACGTTCCGTAGCCATGCTGGCTCAACTTTCTATTCCATGAAGCCGTTACCGTACATAGTGCCACCTATGCGGCTAGTTGCATGGATTGCGAACTATTTCTGGATGGAAGACGCCAACGATTATGACGATAAAAAACGGGAAATATGAAAGCGGCCCGAACGAATGATGGAATTATTGGCCGACGACGACGGAACATTGGATGTAATTATTGGCCGACGACGACGGGAAACAAACGTATGGAATTCTTCGCCAGAGAAGAAAGAAGTTGGATGGAAATAAGAAGGTGGATGGATTTCTTCGCCAGAGAAGAACTAATGTGGATTGAAAGAAGAAGGTTGATGGAAATGCGAAGACGAAGGTGGATGGAAATAAGAAGGATGGTGGACGTATTCGTCATCAGGCGCGTGGTGGCAGCAGACGCACGCGCCGATGACGCCGCAGGACGTCAACACGCCAGCGCCTTTGGATGTGCTGAAGCGGTGTCCAGCGACACCGGCGCCTCCAGAGCCTTGGGTGCCGCACAAGCGGTGTCCAGCGACACCGGAGGAGCATGATGCGAATAAGCGGAAGCTCGAGGGCCCGCAGGAGATTAATAAGGATGAATACGAGGAGGATGTGAGTAAGGGCCTCACGTGCAAGCAGTGCGGGAAGTTCATCGGAGACGCCAGCTGGACGGGAACTGCTTGGATGATGAAGTGCAAGAAGAGCAACACCAACCATTACTACCACAGCGAGTGCTACGAGCTGCAGGGTTTCGGGAAGTATGAGAAAGACTAGTAGAGGACACACAATAATGAAATAATAGAACTGCTGGAAGCCGTTGCGCACGTGCAATCACGTGCGCACATAAATTGCCGTTGGCTGGCCGAAACCGTGTCATCATTAACTCGACAAAAAGAAGCAGACTACGGCAATGACGACGATTCTTATGCTACAGCTTGCGTGCTTGCTTGCTTGCTTGCTTCCCTCCTTCCTTCCTTCCTTCCTTCCTTCCTTCCTTCATTTATTCCTTCACGCAGTTCATTTAATTTCATTGTATTTCAGTTCATTCCATGCCCATTTCCATTACCATTCCCATTTCCATTTCCATTCATTCATTCACTAACACATTCATTCATCTATTCATTCACTAACTCACTCACTAACGCAGGCATTCATTCATTCATTACTTAATTAATTCATTCATGCATTCGTTCATGCACTACTTCATTCATTCATTACGTAATATGCCAATGACGACGCATGTGAGGACGAGGGCCAGCGCATCACAGCCAGCATTGGCCGATCGCTATGCATGCCGGCCATGCAACTTTGTGTCGAGAGAGAAAGACGAACGAAACTCATGGTACATCAAGCCTATTGCAAACTCGATTGCGCAAGGAGACGCCAGCTGGTGCGCCCTCCGACGCTGCGCCGGCGCCAGCAGCTGTTGCGCAGCTGGCCGAGGTCACCGGCCAGAATTGAGCCCGTAGTGTAGCAGTGCTATTTATTCACGAACTGTCTCTGTGATGCTGAGTGCTGTCATACCGTTGTGATACGGCACCTATGCTCGAGCGCGATGCCATTGGAGGGCAGCATGCAGTCAGGTGAGGCCAGAAGTCAGCGTTCACATCCGTACACATTGGCGTTGTCCAACCAGGCTGTCGTGCGATGCTGGCATCGCCTTGCTTACCGGCAGCATTGTTCGTTCTGGCCTTTCCCCGCCTAGAATGTTGATGGCCAACGTTGGGCAGCATGCAGTCACGCGAAACAATCGAACATGTCACGTGCTCTACGACAGGCAACGAACGAAGGGGATACACCTCTCTCTATATATATATATTGCGAATGTATCGCAATCAGTTCACATTGCGTGACAAATACGCGTTCACATTACGTACGCGTGTACGCTGTGCGGCCACTACGTTGGCCGACTGTGTTACGGCGCGTATTCGCTCTCATACATATTGCAAGCATTCATTGTGCGAGGAAACGCTGGCTGGTGCTCCCTGCGACGATGCGCCAGCCATTGCTGCGCAGCCGGCTGGCGTCGCCGGCCAAGAGGATCGAGCATCTCATGTGTTGTGAGAAAATGAAAGAAAGAGAGACGGTGCCGGACCTGTTTGAGGCTATTCGTTGTCCAACCGTGTCAATGTCCGATTTGGGCATCGGCTTGTTTAATCGGCATCACTGTTCGTTCTGGCCTCTCCCCTGGACAACTTCGAGCATATCGCAAGCAATTCACATTGCGCGGCAAAAACACGTTCGCATTCTGTACACGTTTACATTGCGCGGCCAATACATAATACGACGGTGTTACGGTGTGTATTCGTTATCAGAACTTGCGTGTGCAAGCTTTCATGTGCAACACTTCTCGGGATCAATACCATTTCTGGCTTTCCCCGTTTTCGCTATTCACCTGGCAACTTCCTTCGTGCGAGGAGACGCAAGCTGGTGCGCATTGCGACGCTGCGCCTGTGCCAGCACCTGTGGCTGAGCCGGCTGCGGTCGCCACGCAGGATTCGAGTCCTCATGGTCGATGGAACGTGCCATGCGCTCCGAGAAAGAGAACGGATCGGAGAGAGGAGGTTCGCACTAAAGCATACTGTAGCTCCTTTCACGAAGTTTCTCTATGGCGCGAAGCTTTGCCATGCAACTGTGATCTAGCCCGGTTCGATGTGTTTGTCTTGCCAATCAAGCATGGCTCGCCCAATAGAGGGGTGCGTGTTCACTCTCAGACATATGCCAACCTTTCATTATGCGAGGAGAGGGTGTTTGCCGCGCCTTGCGAGGCTGCGCCCGCAACTGCTGCTGAAAAAGAAGCGGTCGCCGCCCAGGATCGAATCCACGTTGCGTGCGATGCCAGCAAGTGTGGGCAGCCGATTGCACTTGTGTACGCTGCCAGTTCAATGGCCGACCAATCATGGCAGGTGGTCGGGGAACGAGAACGAAACGAATATATACACGTTAGGTAAACTTTTGTTGCAAGCAAATGGGCCAGCTCCACGTCGGCGTTTACATCGGTGCACATGGGTGTGCAATCATATGGCGTGACTAGCATGCGTGCATCTTGTATTGGGCATGTATATTGCGAGTCTCGTTTCGAGCATCCGCACTATTCTTGTTTGTTGGCCGGTGCTCAAACACGTCGGACACGTTGCTTGCGCTTGACTTCACGCGTGCGCGCACGCCACTTTGACCGATTTTCGTGGGGACCGGATGAGACAGGGCCACCAGATGACGGTGAGGGCGTGGACGACTCTGAGGAGGGTGACGAGGAGCCGCCAGCAGAAAGAAGCCATGGTTGGCTCGCGGAGGCTAAAGCTTCATTGCGCGAGGAAACGCTGGCTGGTGCTTCCTGCGACGATGCGCCAGCCATTGCTGCGCAGCCGGCTGGCGTCGCCGGCCAAGAGGATCGATCATATCATGTGCTGTCAGAGAATGGAAGAACGAGAGACTGTGTCGGACCTGTTTGAGGCTACTCGTTGTCCAACCGTGTCAATGCCCGAGTTGGGCATCGGCTTGCTTAATCGACATCACTGCTCGTTCTGGCCTCTCCCCTGGACAACTTCGAGTATATCGCAAGCAATTCACATTGCGTGACAAGCACACGTTCACATTCTGTACACGTTTACCTTGCGCGGCCAATACATAAGACGACGGTGCTACGGTGTGTACTCGTTCTCAGAACTTGCGTGTGCAAGCTTTCATGTGCAACAATTCTCGGCACCAACACTATTTCTGGCCTTTTTCCCCGCTTTCGCTATTCCTCTGGGAAATTCCTTCGTGCGAGTAGACGCAAGCTGTTGCGCACTGCGACGCTGCGCCTGTGCCAACACCTGTGGCTGAGCCGGCGGCGGTCGCCACGCAGGATTCGAGTCCTCATGACCGATGGAACGTGTCATGTGCTCCGAGAAAGAGAACGGATCGGAGAGAGGAGATTCAAATGAACGCATACAGTAGTTCCCTTTTTCACGAAGTGTCTCTATGGTGCGAAGCTTTGCCATGCAACTGTGATCTAGCCCGGCTCGATGTGTTTGTCTTGCCAAGCAAGCATGGCTCGGCCAATAGAGGGTGCGTATTCGCTCTCAGACATATGTCAAACTTTCATTCTGCGAGGAGAGGGCTGCTGCCGCGCCTTGCGAGGCTGCGCCCGCAACTGCTGCTGAACAAAAAAAGCAGTCGCCGCCCAGGATCGAATCCACGCTGAGTGCGATGCCAGCAACTGTGGGCAGTCGATTGCACTTGTGTACGCTGACAGTTCAATGGCCGATCAATCATGGCATGTGGTCGGGGAGACAGAACGCGACGAACACAGGCAATTGAGGTAAACGTTTGTTGCAAGCAAATGGGTCAGCTCCACGTCGGCTTTTACATCGGTGCACATGGGCGTGCAATCATATGGAGTGACTAGCCTACGTGCAGCTTGCATTGGACATGTCTATTTCGAGTATCGCTTCGAGCTTCCGCCTTTTTCTTGTTTGTTGGCCGGTGCGCAAACACGTCGGACACGTTGCTTGAGCTTGACTTCACACGCGTGCGCACGCCACTTTGACCTATTTCGTGGGGACAGGATGAGACAGGGCCACCAGATGACGGTGAGGGCGTGGACGACTCTGAAGAGGGTGACGAGGAGCCGCCAGCAGAAATAAGCCATGGTTGGCTCGCGGCGGCTAAAGCTTCGAGCCTGGACGCGCCCACGACATCTCCATCAACTGTCACGAAACATTGCCAGGCTCCACCTCAGAAGTGCCGACACTTGCCCCCTTCGTTCGGATTCCAGTCGAGCGCCAAGTTCCCACGGCTGGCTTCACCTACAAAAGGCCGAAGTCGAGAAACCTCCGGCTTCAGTTTCAAGCAGCGCGTCGAACAGCTCGGCGGAAAAACAAGCGGTGCCTTGGATATAAGCCCACGGCGGATGAATTGGCCGACTCCAGCGAACGCCCTCTCAAGCTCGCTCGCACGACGCCACCGCCGGCTTCTGCTCCAGACAAGGCCGCAGAACATCTTCATACTGCTCAGCCCAAGACAAGCTCTGAGCAGCCTGCGCAAGTGGAGGCAGGCGCATCTGAGTCGACCACATTGTTGGCACCGGCCGCTGCTTCGCCAAAGCCAGTCGTTGAGCCGCCGGCGGAAGTGGAGGCAGCCGCATCGGAGGCGGCCTCATCATTGCCACCGCCCGGAGCTCTGCCCAAGGCAAAAAAAGGGCTTCCCATGCGGCGGCCGAGTGCAGCATATTGGTTCCCTCCGCACGTTAGGCTGAACACGTTGTTGGACATCGCAGGCAAGATGGTCAACACCATTGACAAGCCACTCCTCGCATGCAGCTTCGAAGGCAGAGAGCTTTCCCTTGGCACTGTGTGCTCTGGATCAGGTGTTGCAGTCGTCGTGCTGGCGAGGCTTTGCGCGAGCATGCGGCGCAGTGATGCCGCAGCGCCGAAGCTGACTCATGCGTTCTATTGTGAGAAGGCCAAAGCGCAATGCTGATTTAATAAGGAGACGCCCTCCACGCATGATCTTATAGAGGCATGAGCACATGCTGCACAAGTGTCGTCTCGAAGCATGCATCACGTGCCGTTGCGGTGTGTATACATGTCTTACGGCTTCGTTTCACGGATCAATCGCTTGTGTCAGCCATACCCCTAAATCGACCGACCCTGCCGTCACACCGCGCACGCATCTTGCAGGCGAGAGGCGTTTTTGCTCTTCGCGTTGCATTGAGCGGTGTGCCAACGCATACTATTCCATTGCCCACAAACACATTCACATGCATCGGGGATATCGCCAGCGATACTGCATTGTTTGTTGCCTTGCGAACGCCACGGTGGATGCTCCTCGGACTGATTTGCTCGTCGGTGGTCCCTCATGTGTTTCGATGTCCACCTCCAATGTCAAGCGGCCAATGCATTCGCCGGCGCCCTCACAAAAATGGGATTACGACAAGGCAGGAGAGACAGGCTTTTGTTTCAAGCACACATTGAGCGATTGCCGCACAAATAAGCCGACGATCGTGCTTCTCGAGAACGTGGCTGGCATCACGTACTCGACGTTGGCAGGGAAGCCCACATTGCGCGTGCGCAGGGGCTTCGGATATTTTGGTCTACAAGACCGAATGGC
>JACLAC010020526.1_pt1 | contig 10663 bp, 13 predicted proteins | sample 8027881 | NCBI WGS metagenome assembly JACLAC01 (sample SAMN15725517, study PRJNA655200) | protist metagenome | isolation source: fluorescence activated cell sorting (FACS) single amplified genomes of... | place: Spain: Blaines Bay Microbial Observatory, Mediterranean Sea | collected 2016-01-19 | reverse complement strand
GCGTCAGCTTATAAACGTGCGAGGTCAAGTAAACTAGAACGCATGGGTCGCGCGTATCTGTCATACTAACGCTTCAACCCGTTTCTCAGGTTCGCTATTATTGTTCTCAAGTAGATTAACTATCTTAATCCCTCAGCACCGTGGTCTGGGTGGGACATGGACCCGTTACTGGGGAAAGCTATATGCCGGTAGCGAAGAATCTCGAAAAGTATGAAGGAGAAGATCGATCTCAGTAGCGATGTCGCCCTCGTGACCGGCGCAGCCGGAGGCATCGGGAGCGCAGTGGCGGAAGAACTAGCCAAGGAGGGGGCGACGACGGTGGTCACCGACATCTCGTCCGAGACCGGAAGCGAGGTTGCCACGGAGTTGGACGAGACGTACGACACGACGACGGTATTCAAGCAATTGGACGTCAGTGACTACGAGGCCTGTAAGGAGACCATCGGCGAGGTCGTAGAAGAGTTTGGCAGTCTCGACGTACTGGTCAACGTCGCCGCCGGCGGGCTTCGTGAACACGACTCCCTTAAGCCATTCTACGAAATGACGCCAGAAGACTGGCAGGTCCAACTGGACGTCACGTTCCAGGGGCCGGTGAATACATCCCATATCGCGGTCCAGCACATGATGGATCAAGAACGTGGCGCGATAGTCAACTTCATCTCCGAGGCTCACAAGGGACAAGAACGGGGCGACGACAAACTGTACGCCTCAGCGAAGGGTGGCGTCGCGACGTTTACGAAGGCGCTGTCGAGCGAGGTCGGCGAGTTTGGCATCAGGGTGAACGGCATTTCCCCGGCGGCCACCCGCACGCCGGCGACGACAGAACTGATCGAGAAACACGGGGACAGAATGGTGGAGCAGTACGCACTGAACAGGCTCGGCCGCCCAGAGGATTCGGCGTACGCAGTCGTTTTCCTCGCCAGTGATGCTGCGGATTGGATCACCGGACAGGTCATCAGTGTCAACGGTGGCTACTCGTAGTATCCAGCGACGCTACCAGCTCTACGACGATTTTCCTGCCCGAAACCGGTGACCCATAAACATAACTTCCTAGGGCGGCTCAGTCGTATCATGCATCCAGTGCGGTCAATACTGTACGTACCGGCATCGAACAGAGAATGGGTCGAGAACACACCGTACGAAACCGACGCCGATGGTGTCATCTTCGACGTGGAGGACGGAACCCTTCCTCCGGACAAAGAGGAGGCGAGACAGATCGTCAGCGAAACCCTCTCAGAGTTGGGAGACACGGAAACGATTATCACTGTTCGGGTGAACCCGCCATCGACGGGGTTGTTCGAGGACGACATCGCGGAAATCCTTCACATGAATCTGGACGCTATCGTCTTGCCGAAGGTGGATTCCGAGGAGTACGTTCAGTACGCCGACAACGTCATGACCTTCGTCGAACGCCGGAAGGGAATCGACAACCAAATCGACCTGTATCTGCTTCCGGAGTCGGCCTACGGACTGTACAATCCATACGAGATATGCACGGCCAGTGACCGCGTCGCATCCATCACGGGGGGGACGACGAGAGATGGTGACTTCAACCGCGCGCTCGACTACGAATTCACGGCCGAGGGACTCGAAACGCTGTACGCGCGGTCGAATGTCTTGGCGGGGGCCAAAGCGGCCGGTCTCGAACAAGTACTCTCAGGTGTCTGGACTGACATCGAGGACATCGAGGGACTCAGAGAGCATGCGGAGTTCGGCAGGCAACTCGGCTTCCAAGGCTATGAGATCATCCATCCGAGCCATGCCGAGGTCGTGAACGACGTCTTCACACCGGACGAGGCGGAAGCGCGGGAGCTACAGGAGATGGTCGACGAAATCGAAGGCGCGTTCGAGGAGGGAAAGAGTATCATCACGTGGAACGGCGAGATGATCGACAGAGCGCACTTCACCACCGCGAAAGAGAAGCTCGAACGGGCGAAACAGTATGGAGTCCTCGAGTAAGACGACCGGTAGTGGTGCCAGCGGCGGAGACTATTTTTCGTCCGCCATCTTTTCCTCAACGAAATCGTAGACCCGGCTCAAATCAGTTTGCCCGCCGTAGTCGGATAGCACGAATTTGAAGAGATGCCTGACGTCCGATGCGAGCATCCCTGGGGTTCCGTTGTCCTCAAAGAACTGGTCAACGAGACGAAGGTCTTTTTCGGCGATGCCGATGCTGCCCTGAATATCGTATCGCCCTTCGACAACGTGTTTAGGGATAATGTATCTCGTTGCCGTACTGCTGCCAGCACCGTGGTTGATTACCTCTAGCAAGTTCTCTCTATCGAGGCCAGCCTCGTCGCCGGCAACGATCGCTTCACAGGCCGCGTACAGATTATTGTACGTTAGATAGTTGTTTAGAAGTTTTACTTTATTTCCGTCGCTCGGTTTTTCACCGACGTGGAATATTTCGCTACAGAACGTTTCGAACTTCGATTTGTGTTCGTCGAACACCTCACTGCGGCCACCGACCATGGCAGTCAACTCTCCTGCCCGCTGGTCGCCGGTGGCGGGTGCTCCCAGCAAATTGATGTCATGCTCCGACAGTGTCTGCGCGAGTTGGTCCGTCGCCTCCGGTAATCCCGTCGTCGTATCGATAATCGTGTCTCCCGGCTCAAGCGTATCCAGCAGACCATCCGAACGTGTAACGACCTCTTTGACCTGCTCGGGCCCGACCAGCACGATGAAAACTACATCGGACTCGCGCCCGACTTCCGCTGGAGAGTCGGCTCCCTGTGCGCCATTTTCGATGAGTGGTATCATGGCTTCCTCACGGATGTCGTAAACAGTCATCTCCCAGCCGTCGTCTAGCAGATGCTCCGCTATTGGCTTTCCAAAATTTCCGAGTCCAATGAATCCTATCCGTGACATACAGTTTGAATCGCGCAGTAAGCGGATAAACTCTTGGGTGGCCTCCGGGGGGTTCTATCCGAAAATGATGAAAATTCTATATAAACACCCAAATCTATAATTATTGCCCATGCATACTGACGAGGTGAACCATGGCAGAAAGCAATCGTGAGATATTAGACATCCATTCGCATTTCTCGACCGAGGAGGGATTTGTGTTCCAGGACCCGGACGACTCCGACACCTTCGGCGAGGAGTTCGAGTTGAAGTCCGAGGAGGAGATGGTGGAAGAGTTACAGGAGGCCAATGTAAAGCCGATGCTCGACTTTGGCTTCACTGCAGACGTTCCGGTCGATACCGCTCGAGAGAAACACAATTACTTTGCGGACCTCTACCAAGAACATCCCGATGTGTTTCTCGGATTCTGGGTCCAACTCGACCCGAGGCAGGGAGAGGCCACCATTGAAGAGTTCGAGCGATGCCTCACGGACCTCGATACAGGAATTACCGGATTCACGATTAACGGCTCTACCACGAACGTCCCCGCAGATGACGAACGATACGACCCGATATACGAATTGTGTCTAGAGTATGACGCACCTGTCCTCATCAACATCGGGTACTCCGGGCTGGGAGCCGGACAGCCGGGTGGAGGCGGTCATCTTGTGGAGAACTGCCATCCCAAGTATGTCGATAGAGTGGCCGCCGAATATCCGGACCTCCAGATTATCGCCGGTCGGCCTGGATGGCCGTGGCAGGGAGAAGCGATTGCAATGTTGCTGCACAAAGCGAACGTCGTGGGCTACGAACTACACGGCTGGCGGCCGAAGTACTACCCCGACGAACTCCAGTACGACATCAGTCGTCGCCTGAAGGACAAGGTGATGTTCGGCGGGGATTACCCTCTCCTCGACTACGAGAAGCTGCGTGAGGATTGGGAGTCGATGGACCTCGATGATGAAGTCTTGGAGGATGTGTACTACGAGAATGCAAGGGAGGTCATGAGTCAGTTCGGTTCGGTCTAAGTGACGAACGGTTCAGCAGCACGACTACGTCTGTCAGTATCATCTTCAAGTGTCCCGCAAGTCCTACAGAGAGATTCCACGTCCGAATGTAGACATTAGTTTCCCCCACCACATTTATACTACTACTCGATTCAATACAGCTATGGCGAGAACTGCACTGATTACGGGTGGAAGCGGCGGAATCGGTTCCACATGTGTCCAATCCCTCACAGAGGAGTATGACGTTGCCTTCCAGTACTACTCGAACGAAACCGCTGCCGAGTCGCTGGTGAAAGAGCTTGATCCGCAGAGGGATACCGATATACTGTCGATCCAAGCAAACGTGACGGATCAAGCTGATATCGAATCGATGGTAAGCACGGTTCGAGACGAAATGGGTTCGATCGACATCCTCGTCAACAGCGCGGGTGTGATGAAGGGACAACGGCTCCAGGAGATGTCTCCCGAGACTATCGAGAACGTGATCTCGATAAACCTCGTCGGGACTATTTTGTGTACTCGTGAGGTACTCCCAGTGATGGCCAACGCCGACATCGGTCACGTTGTGAATGTGAGTTCGACTGCCGGCAGTCACGGTAGTCACGCCGACCCTGTGTATGGTGCATCAAAGGGCGGACTCAACGCACTCACATTGTCGCTCGCAAGCATCTACACGAAGGAAAACGTCTTCATTAACGCGGTCGCACCTGGAATTACGGAAACAGAAATACTCCCCGACGAGTGGGTGGAGAACGCGGAGAAGGGATATCCGCTCGGACGGCTCGTCCAGCCTGAAGAGGTCGCTGAGGCGGTCAGGTTCCTCGTCGAAACTACCAGTATCTCGGGTGAAGTGGTCGAAATTGACCAGGGGAAACTCCTATAGAGTAATATTTCAATCAGATTTCGTTCTACACCATCTGTTGTTTTGATACTATAAAATAATAATTATATCTACGATATATGCGCTCGCGAGAGCCGGCACAACGCATCCAATCATCGTCAGAGCGGATTGACGTAGTGTTGCACCTACTGTGCTGAAAATACGGGCAGCGAGAGAATACGTGATTATATATGAACTCTCACGCAAACGTGGCTATGGACGAAATCAAGATTCGAGACGGCGACTTGGTGGTCTGTGCTGGATACACGACCGGCCGGGCGCTCGAAGCGGTGCAGGAGAGCGGAGCGGACGTAACAGTGCTCGTGGCCGGTCCCACGTTCGATCGTGAGTACGCAGGGGTGAGTATCGCGGAGTTCGCTCAAACCGCGACCAATGCGACAGTTCGGTTGTTGCTCCCACAACACGAGTCGCGGAGTCTCCTTGATGAGGGCATAGCAGAATACGTACCATCACGATCACCGGATCAGACGGCGATCATCCGCCGAGCGATGACTCAGGCGGATCGAGTAGTCGGTGTCTGCGAGACGTCGAACCCTGAAGACGGAACGTTCACCCCGGGCGCGTGTGGGTTGTTCGTGCCGACCGTGCTGAGTGCCGCGGACCTCACCGTTGCCGAGGTCAATCCCATGGCTCCTCGGTTACCAGGACTGTCATTCCGGGTGAACCGATTCGACCACCAACTCCACGCCGAGTGTGAACTCCCACAAGCCGAGCGACCCGACATCGATTCGGCGGCGAAAAAGGTGGGAGAGAACGTGGCGGACCTCATCGCCGACGGCGCGACTATCGAACTCGGTGTCGGACGTATCCCTATTGCGATAGCCCGGTCACTTAGCGACCACACCGACCTTGGGATGCACTCGGGATTGGTTCGGCCTGTGGTCCGGAAGCTTATCGAAGATGGTATCGTTACCCGTGGAAGCCAAGTTGCTGAGAAGCAGCCAGATTGTCCGCTCAGTAATCCGATTCTGGCAAACACCGTACTTGGAGACGAGCAGTCCTTTTATAGCTGGGCGGCTGAATCAGGTGCCGTCACATTAGATAACATACATAAAACAACTGATCCAAGTCTTGTTGCTTCGAATCCGCACTTTACGGCCGTCAACAGTGCTATTCAGGTCGACATCCAGGGACAGGTAAACGCAGAGCGGTTCGGTGGCCGGCAGCTGAGTACCGCCGGGGGCCAGCCTGCATATTTCCGGGCCGCTCGGAAGAGCGATTGCGGGATAGGAATCATTGCGCTAACCAGTGAGACATCGGATGGGGTCTCAAAGATCGTTCCGGCACTCTCCGACGACGCCGTCGTGACAACTCCGCGGGTAGATATCGACTGCGTTGTTACAGAGCACGGTATCGCCGACCTGTTTGGGGAGAGTCTTAGTCACCGAACAGAGGAACTCATAGGAGTCGCACCGCCAACGGATAGAGACGGTCTCAGACACACAGCAGAGGACTTCGGTCTGATATAGCTGAGGCTGAGCCAATCCGGCAGAGACTGCGGCTAGAATCGAAGTCGGTTCGTGAGCGGAGTGAGGAGGAGTTCGGTGGGACTGCCAAACTCTCCTCGTACCGAATTGAACGACGACTCACTACGCTCTTTCTCTCGACTGCGCTGGAGTTCTTGTGCGACATAGCGAATCACTCGATGAAATTAGGGCATCCCGCCGAATGCAGGCGGTTTTGCTCAATCAACCGGCGTTCGGCGGGATGCTTCACCAACTCGTCTCGCTCGGTGTCTTAGAGCTTCGGCTCGAGCCGCTTGGCGCTCATCGAGCGGCGACTGAAGGATGCTTGGCAGTAAGCACCGTGCCCTAACTTGGTGGTGAACACCACTGGTTATCGCTTTAGATCAGAATGAGCGTTCTGTGCGGAATCTGGCCTGCTGATCGCTGTGAGATTTCTCAAAGATGGAGAATGAAGAGACGAGTCGAGATCGATATTGCTGGAATTGACTGATTTCAGATCCGTTGCCGTTCAGAAACGCGCCGAATCAGGAGCGTTGCCACTCAACGCAAAGCTTCCCCGGCTCGGCTGACGACCGTCAGCCGGGCCGGATCGTCGCCAGTTCACCCGCGTTTCGCAGGTTCGGATCGACGCTTCCGTGAGCCACTCGCTCCGTGAGCGCGTGGCGATCCACGTTCGGGTCGATCGCTCCTTCGATGATCGCGCGCCCGACGCCGTCCCAGCCATACCCAAGCTGCTTGGCTAGGATCCGCAGCAAATCGCCGCTGAACAGTTGGATTCGCTTGGAAAATCGCACCGGCTCGATTCGGTCTTCTTCCTCGACTGATCGCTGTGAGGCGGGTCCGAGCCGTGCTCGTACCCGCCGTAGCAGATACCGACTCACCAGCACCATCAACAGTGCTGCCATCATGAAACACTCCACCGCTGCCTCCCGTCGCACCGACATCTCGTCCAACTCGAACACCGACTTCAGCTCATCGATGACGGTTTCGACGCTCCAACGGTTGCTGTACAGCGCCGCGAGTTCTCGCGGCGCGAACGCCTCTGCCGGAAGATTCGTTGCATAGAGGTGATAGTCGTGATCGGACTCGACTTCCTCTGTTCGGTGAGCGTCCTCGTTATCCTCATGACGAACTCCGACGACTCGGACATCGTAGGGAAGGTGCGGATCATCCTGATCCGCACCGATCGTCCCCGTTGAATCGATGATCTGCCGATAGAGGTCGGGCAGCACCTCTTGGAGGTGCCTGCCCTTCAGATCAATCGAATCACCGCGCCATGTCCGAAGTTCGTCAATGATTTCGGGGTTTGCGTCGACGTTGAGTCGGCTCACGAACCAGCCGTCATTACGGTCGATCCGTGCTAATCTCGCGTAGTCGAGATAGCCGAGATCGAAGAGGAGCAAGGAATCTTCGACCCAATCACCGATCTGGAGTTGCGTGGTTTCTTGGGTCCGAGCGTCGGTGATCGACGAGAAAATCGGAGCCCGCGATGCAAGTGACTCGATCACGTGGAGCTTCGCTCCAGCGTGATCGTCGCCTAATCCGGGGAACTTCTCGAAGGACTCCGCCGAAAGCGTACAGATGGTCCCATCCGAGATGAAGACGTCTCGGAAGCGCTCGAAGCGTCCTTCGAGCGCTGATTCTGTTCGACAGAGCTCAACGCTGATGTGGCCGCAGATGTCGGTAAGTAGCTCGGTGAGATCAGCTGTGACCCACTGCTGAACGGATGAGTACGCAACGGAGTCGTCGGTGAAAGCCTTGTAAAGGTCTTGAACGGCGGCAAGAGACCCGTCGGATTGGGTAGTGCCGATCGCAAACGACCAGAAGAACGGGAACGCGTCGATGAATCGGTTGCGTTCAACGAGGTCGGTAGCGCGAGCGTGCTCGCGCACCGACCGTGGTGGGAGTAGATACCGGAGTTCTTGCCCGAGAAGATGGAGCCATCGGTCCATGATTTCCGGCTGACGCGAGAGATAGTAGCGCCTGCTGATCCAGACGAATCCTTAAGCGATAACGAGTGGGTGAACACACCGTCCAGACGTCCAAGAACTCTCCACGAATATGGTGTGGAAACTGCCGCTATACTGGAACGTACGCACTCAGAACGCCCTTCTACAATTCGGAACTCGCCGTGGCTTGGAGCAGGCCGCTCGCACCTACGCGTTTCTCCGGTCGTTGAACCTCACCGGAGCTCCCGCTCATAGGCTCGTCGATTGCTTTGCCATCGACGTGCTTCGCCACGTTGAGTAAGAGCGAGCGATCTTGCCAAGCCAAAACAACGGCTGATTTATCAACAACAATTACGGACCACAACGACCGCACCGCGCCACACGCCTCCACAGCCGATTCGCTCCGCTCGCGTTGCTTACGGGTCGCTTTCGCTTCCCGTTCGCAGTCGAACCACTCACTTCGTTCGCGCCTCGCCCCGCTCGCGTCGCTCATCCCTCGCGCGAGTCGTGCGCACCACTGATCACACCTCGCAGAACCATCTTCAGTACCTCACAAAGCCGGTTAGTGGAAACGTCTGCTTGCTGGAGATGTGCCTGACCCACAGCAAGTAGACGATGAAATCCATGAAGAGCAGCTCCTTAATTTCCTCGTCAACACACTCACCGGCGCGTTCAGTTTAAATTTCGGTGAGAACGCCGATCTCGATGCCGAGGACCTCTGTCTCCGAACTCTGTGACGTCAGCGAGGATGCGCCTCCTGCTACGGATATTCTCTACCACCTCCGCACGAAGTTCGACTTCGATACCGTCGAGTTGATCGGTAACTCGCTGCTTCAGCGGGACGTTCTGGAACTCCTCCCTGAGCAGGTGGAGGTCGTCATCGACCTCCATCTGCGACCCTACTACGGCGACGAAGACGAGACAGACGGCCTCTATCACTCCGAAGCGAAAGACGGAACCACCGCGTTCCACGCCTACGCACTCTCTACGCCCGTGTGCGCAGCAAACGCTACACGCTTGCGGTGTCGCCGTCTCTAATGAGGGAGAGAATTTTTGAAAATGGCTGCCGATGGCAGAGTGATGGGTGGCGATCGTCGAAAAGAGATCGAGTATCACCTTCCAGAGGAGAGGATCGATGAGATGCTTCGGGAAGCCGAAGACGACGACCGTCTTCGGCGCATTGGCTTTGTCAAAAATCTCTACCAAGGAGATACGGTCTCAGAGGCTGCCGATCGTGCGGGACGGTCTCCAGCGACTGGAGGCCGGTGGGTAGTGCTCTGTTGAATAGGGGTACGGCGGCGGGATAGACCGTCACATCGGTAAGGACGAAGCCAAGGAAGACCGATATGGCTGAAGTGGACCTCCTCGACTTCATCAGGAACTGTAAGCGGCTAGCCAAACAAGCGTTGGGGACCGACGCGGGCAAGCCCGCCGAAGGTGGGCTTGCCCGCTGGAAACACCTCGTCATTCACGGTTATCGGCTCGAAGACGACCACAGCTACCGCGAAACGGAAAATCGGATCCGCTGTTTCAGCGAACTCCGCAAGATTCTCGAACTTGACCTCAGCGATGTCCCGGACTTCTCCACGATCTACAAATCGTTCGACCGATTCAATATGACGATCTGGCGGGCGTTGCTCCGCGTTTCAGCGGAGCAACTCCCGCAGTCCGGTCACGTTGCTCTCGACAGTACCTTCTTCGAACGTGGTCACGCCTCGTCGTATTACCTTCAACGGGCAGATAGAGACGTACAGACGCTGAAAGTTACGACGTTAACCGATACGGAGTCACTTGCTGTGTTGGATCTACAGTGCTCGGTCGAGTGGAAGCACGATACGAAGCTTGGACCGCAGGTCGTCCGGCGGAACGCCGACGACCTGCTCTCAGTCGCCGCCGACAAGGGATTTCACGACTGGATGAGCAAGTTCGAGTTCTACACGCTCGACGTTGATCCGCTTGTTCTCGAACGCGGATCATCACTGGAGACAGTCGGTCATAACGCGCTAATCCGGGACGCTGGATACTCTCAGCGGTGGATGTCTGAAACTTCGTACTCAACAACCAAGCGCTCGCTCGGCTCCGCCGTGCGAGCGCAATTCTGGTACCGTGAGTTCCGTGAAATTGTCCTGATGTTCGCTATCTCGAATATCGAACAAGTCTGTGAGAAACTGTGATCACCGCGCCGTACCCCTATTCAACACAGCAGTGGGTAGAAGACTGGAATGAAGGCGGGTTTGCTGAACTCATGCCGAGCTACGGGGGCGGAAGGCCCCCGAAGCTCGATGAAGATGAACAAGACGAACTTCTCGAACTCCTCCGCGATGGTCAGCCCTGGAAATCACAGGAGATTCAGCACCTTCTCCACGAAGAATTCGGTGTCGAATACCACCCAGATTATCTCGGCAAATTCCTTCGTGGTCTTGGGCTGTCCTACGCAAAACCCCGCCCAAAGCGGCCGAGCCGCCCGGAGAACCCAGACGAGATCCTCGAAGAGCG
>JACLAC010018262.1_pt1 | contig 10665 bp, 4 predicted proteins | sample 8027881 | NCBI WGS metagenome assembly JACLAC01 (sample SAMN15725517, study PRJNA655200) | protist metagenome | isolation source: fluorescence activated cell sorting (FACS) single amplified genomes of... | place: Spain: Blaines Bay Microbial Observatory, Mediterranean Sea | collected 2016-01-19 | reverse complement strand
AGTTGCTACAATGCGATCTATTGCCAACTCACCGCGACACTGAATATTTTGATGAAGCGTTAATACGTTTGTCGAATCGCGAGGGAGAATATTTCCGCAAAGTACTGGGCAAATTATTTCAGGATGATGAAACTGCATATAATGTGAATAATCGAGTTGTGAGGATGGAAAATTCTCGTGGAATGGATCGATACCAAAAGAATGAATTTGAATCATTATCTGCATTGGAAGAAGATATTGTTTCCACATGCGTCAAAACTTTTCAACTACATGGAGCAATTAGATATCAACGCTCGCTATTGTACCCAATGTTTAATTTATCTTCTGGGGAAAAAGATATCGGTACACCAGTCCTTGATTATATTGGTGAGTTGAAGATGTTAACAAATGAATTTACAGGACGTATTGCATTTGCAAAACATTTTGAGAAATCACAGCAAGATTTAGATGATGATGGTAAGAAAAAACCTACAGGGTTAAAACGATATGAAATTAGCAACGTTTATCGCAATAACAATGTTGACGTTGGAAAGTTACAAGCTGATTTTGATATAATTGTATCAAATACAGAAGCACAAGAAAAATTAGCTTTGCATGAATGTATTTCAGTCAGTTCTATTGTTTTGCAAAAATATCAATTAATCTTGAGCTGTAAAACAAAGATATGCTTAAGTAGTAATACGTTAACGCATTTGCTTTGGAGTTTGTTAGACATCGGAAAAGTCAATCCTGGAACAGACTTGAATGCAAGACAACTACAGGAACATCAAATTATAGAGAATGAAAATTTACAAATTCGCATAGTGTTAAGAAAGTTACTACGGGAGAAGGTAAAGCAAAGAATGCGCAACCCGGATGAAAACATTGATAAATTATGGAATCAAGTACGACAACAAATTAATAAAGAATTAAATAATACTAATATTACATTATCAAGTAATGCAATGGGTATATTGAAGCTGTGGTATCGATATGGTCATAATCCAATAAAACTACATAGTGATTTAAAGAAGAGGCGAAAAAACAAAAGTTTTGCAAATGGATTCAATTGGGACAGAGTTGAAATAGCATTCAGTAAATTGTTGGAATCACACAACTTGGTTAATGCTATTTACTCGACCCTTTCTTCGAATAGTAGTCCTAGCTCTAATAATGTTACAAACTTACAATCCAATGAATTGACACAAGAAGACGAGATGGAGTGGAGCAATAATGTTTACAACACGGAAGAATATGTCATGATAGACTTATGTTTAATACCAACGCGTAATTGCATATTCGAAGATATTTATTTTGAAGCTGGTTTTACGGAAATCATAGAAAAGATTGATGATAAAAAAGCAAATACAAATAAGAAGAAAAAGAACCAACAAAAACGTCAATTCGATAAAATTGTTACAGGAGGGACATTTAATAGTATTTTAGGCCAAAAAGCGTCTAAATATAGTGGCATTGGTTCTAGTATTGACATACAAATGTTGTTTAAAATGCTTAATCTTCGTAAATCTGATGTCTATAAAAGTGTAACTTCATTAGAAGTTTTTGTTTCTACAGCACCAAGTAGCAAAGATGTACCAATGCAACAGGACAATAAAAAGGATGGTGGTAATTCTAATAATATTAGTGGTACTGCTGGTTTGAAAAATATAAATTCTTCATTATCTGAACGAATACGTTTGGTAAACAAGTTGCGACAAGAAAATATTAGCGCTGATTCTGCATATGAATACAGCCCAAGTACGACATTTCAAAAAGAATTAGCTTTTAAAAGAAAGGCAAAATATTTATTGGAAGTCAGTTATATTGATAGCAACAGTCGAACAAAGAACATTAAAATGGGCTTATTGAAATATAATGATACACTAATTAAAACGCTAAAAAGAGATTTAAATAAAGATCCGGATTGGGTAAATTTTAATAATATAGAAGAAGTTATAAAGTATTTGAAAAATTAAAAAGTGCTTTTGAGGCAAAAGAATTTCAGCCGCCATGCACAGCAGGCACTAAAAAAAAGCCGTGAGGATATTGGATAATATATATTAAAGTACACAATAAAATAGTATATACTATAGTGTTTTTTTTTACATTTTACATAAATAAGAAAAACTTTTACAATGTACCAACTTTCTAAAAAAAAAATACTTGTGCACGCTCACTAGAATCACCATATCCGTGTCTAATGTTCTTAATCTATCATGAGTGGTCCATATTGATTGAAAATTTATTTCTATCTGATCGTTGTGTTCTAATTTTAATTTCACTTACAGTTTCGGCTAAATTGTAACATTTTGCTTTGGGTTCCATTTCCATTGTAAATCCTTGCCTTCTATTTTCTCGGCAAATATAAAACACCAACCAACAATGTATTTTTCTTACAATCCATTCGATCTTTTACCCCATCAATTGTATGGAACTCTTTGCTGTTGCCGACTTTATAAAACGCACCTTTTTTATGCGGATTTGTGAATGGCTTTCAAATTATAACAAGGTCATAACATATATTATAATATTATTATATTACCATGTGTTTCTTGCGGCATTTCTTCATCTGGTAATGGAGAACAAAAGATCTTGTCTTGCGATTGAGTATTGAGCATATAATATGGCACGTTTCGCGGACTATGATACACGCCACACTGATTTATTTCTTTTCGCTATCATACTGTAAACAACTATTTTTGTCATCAAATACTTCAACAAGCTGCAACATACCAATGCCTTGGTGTGCGGTTACATGACAATGGAAGGGAAACTTCCCAACATAATCTGTTGCCTGTATGCGAAATGTTACTGTTCCTCCAACTGGCACCTGCACAGTATCACGATAATCTCCTGGGGCCAAATTTTCAATAATTAATTGTCCACTCACACCAAGTGTTTGATTTACTATTTGGAATGAATTTTGATGTATATGAAAGCTGTGCATCCATCGATCTAATTTGTTCATTGCATTTACGATGGTCCATTCCTCCACCAAATTCTTAACCATGCAATGCTCTGTTCGATTTGTGAAACTTTTGCCATTTATTGAATATTGACCGCCATTTAGAAATTGTCCAATAAATTTTGGAATTATACTTTTTTCAACACCGTATGCTGTTAAATTATAAATAACTCTGTAATAACGATCAACCCTTTTATCCAGGAGATTAGGCAATTGCACCTTCTGTCGATTAAAATCATGCATGTTCAATACATCAGTTGGTTTCGCTGTAATACTGTTGCTACTCTCAACAACAAGTTTTGCTAATAATTGAGGAAAGAGCACAGGCTCATACAAGGTTTTAGAACCATGTATCATATTACTATCGTGTACTCCACCTCGTAAACTTGTGAGATTAAATGTACCTACAATAGGGCACTTAATTGCAAAATCAACGCGACTTCCAGCAGTAACGACTAATGAAGCAGTAACATTTCTAGGTTGGTTTAAATATATACCATCCATTGCTAATATTTTAATATCACAATCATGGTTTAACAAATCATTAAAACCGAAGCGTATAGCAGATTGATGTGAGGATTGTACTAATCTAAAACGTTGGAATACACCAGCTTCTAAATAAATTTCGGGTTGATAGATCCCGTTAAAAAGGATATATGTGCAATCTAAAGGCTGTGTCAATTGTGCAAAATCGAGTTTTGTGCCTGGCCAATTTTTGCCACCACAATTTGAATATCGTGGGAAATTTTTTTTGTCAAGTACTTTTTGTAAAGGTAAACGGTCTCCACTAGGCCACATGAAATTATCCATACAAAAATAACACACAATATTTTCAGTATGAAATCGTGTAGGGTTGCTATGCGATACCTCATGTATAATCAGTACTTTTTCTTCCATTTTAGGCATATTACTACCATTCTCATCATCTTCAACAATAATTGCACCTGCCATACCACTTGCTAATTGTAACGAACTACTACCATGAAAATGAGGATGATACCAAAATAAACCGGACGGATGATCCATAGGTATTTTATATTGATATGTTAACGATTGTTGTGGAGAACATTGTCTAAATACATTGTCTGAATTTCCTAACGGGCTAACATGCAAACCATGCAAATGAATATTGGTAAAATTTGGATAAGAGTAAACGTCCCTATCATGCATCCAATCTCCAGTTTTATTCTTCGCAATTTTGGATGTATAATACTGTCCAATTTTAGTTGGCTTTTCCGTACCTAGTTGATTGTTCAATTTAATATTTAATATATCACCTTTTTTAACAATGATAGTTGGCCCTGTTGCTTGTCCATTGTAACTCCTTTTATTAAAAGAAAATGGACCTTGAGTAGAACGAGAGACAGTAACGTTTAATGTGACGTTTAAGATACCGTTCCTTGATTTTAACACAATAGGTTGTGGAAGTGATTTTGCTGCAAGCGCCGCAGCGCAAACAAGGCTGGCCCCTAATAAAAAAATCACTTTAAATTTAAAATAATAAATTGCATTGTTGCAACAAGAAATAAAATATTTCGTCATACTGTATAAATATGGGAATGTGCAAACTAATATATATATATATAATAATAATACAGGGTTGCAGTAAGAACGTGTATTCGTTAATGAATTTTATGTTTGGTATCCCTCTATATTTTATAATATCTGTTCTATCTCTGTAATAATCTAAATATAATTTCAAATAAATAATAATGTGCTAATAATAATAATAATAATAATAAGCACATAATAATTTCAATAATAGATCTAATTCTAATAATAAATAATAGTCGGGAATCGGGAAACAATTCCTATGCTTTTTGCCTTGAAATCCCCTTAATAGTGCCAATTCGTGAAACAAACTGTTTCCCGATTGCTACAGGAAGCAAAAAATATAAACAGTGCTATTACCTGCTAACTGAAAAAAATAAGCGATTTTAAAAAAGAATCGGGAAACAGTTTGTTTCTCATATTTGTGTACTTGAACTCAAAAACAAGGGTATTGTTTGTAAACACCTTAGCCTATATAAGAGCATGATAGTTTTACCAAATCCTTGGAAAATGTATTGGAATTGGGGTTGCCTTACTGTTTACCTGCTATTTTGATTCTATTATGTTAAACATTAAAGAACGCACAGAAAGTTATTGTTAACTATAAATAGTTTTTATCTCTAATTAGACATATATGTCGCATCTAGGGTTACAATATAATATTTTATGGACTTTTATAAGTTTATTTATATGCATATGTATGTATAAAATATGTGTCGATCGTCTTTTCTCTTACGAAAATATGTCCAAAAAGCATGTAAAATGACTAAGTTTTTGACCATATTTTCGGATATGATACGGTGTTATTGCTGATGAATATATATGTTGCGGTGCAATACCAATTTAACATAAGTATGCATGGGCAATACCTGCAAAATATTATTTTATATACTCTGCCGCAATGTATATAGTTTATTGATATGCACCGATATTTAAGTCCAAAAAGCATGTAAAATTACTAAGTTTTTGACCATATTTTCGGATATGATACGGTGTTATTGCTGATGAATATATATGTTGCGGTGCAATACCAATTTAACATAAGTATGCATGGGCAATTCCTGCGAAATATTATTTTATATACTCTGCCGCAATGTATATAGTTTATTGATATGCACCGATATTTAAGTCCAAAAAGCATGTAAAATTACTAAGTTTTTGACCATATTTTCGGGTATGATTATTACTGGTAAATATATGATATATATTATATACATTTGCTATATATGCAATATCGATTTTATATAAATATCCCTGGCTAATGTATTTATCATATGGTGTACCCTGCAACATATAATGTTGTGTCGGATGTCGATTGGAGTATAATAGTTCGAGTTGAAGTAGTAACCAACAGTACTTTTAGAAAAATAATGTAAGTTTTGAGTTTTGTTGTTCAAAAAGTTTTTTCACTTGTGAAAATAGATTTTAACTCTCCAATGCTATGTCTATGTTATTCACTAAGCTATTTTCAGTGCTATATCTATGCTATGAAATCATGAAACAAACTGTTTCCCGATTCCTATCCATTAATTAATATTATTATTATTATTAATTATTATTATTGTTATGAGGCTGTACCAGGTAAGAAGAAGGGCACAAGGCGGAAGGCCAGAAGGCGGCTGGAAGAAGAGAAGGCGGCTACTGTATTATACCACCTGGTGGTAGGAGCTATTAATAGTATTAATAATGTATTATATTAGTTAAGAATACCTGGCCGGGCTGGTGGTATTCGTGCATTATCCTCCAATTCTAGAAAATAATAGCACACTGGCCAGCTGGCAGCTGGCCCAGGGCTGGCACAATCTGGCAATAAGTGCATAACAATTGCACAATTATTTAAAACTATAATTTAAATTATTATAATTAGAATAATAAAGCCGGAAAGCACAAAGACGTCACTTTTTGTCATAATTAATAATACATAATTCTAGAATAATAAATATATCTTTACAGTATATTTATTAAACATATTATACTACCATTTATAAAATAATAGTTATATATGACCCGAGATATATTACATATTTAATATATACATAAAATGGATAATAAGGATGATAAAAACGACACCAAATGGTGGAAAGAAGAAGATAATACATTAAATTATGAAAAAGATACAATAACACTATCAAATGATAATTTACTGAATACAGTTGGAAATAACTTATCAATAAAACAGACTTCTGCGGACGTGAAAGAAAATTCTCATTTAAAAATTTTATTAAAAATACGAGAAAATCCAGTGAAAGACCAATTGGAAAGTGTATCACATGGATTAGATTATATATATTTTCATGCAGCTACTAAAAATAAAAAAAATCCCCCACCAAAGCCAAAGCCAGAAGAAATTGCATGTTCATTTAATGAAGGCTCTTTCGGAATGAAAATTAGTGAACAAGCGGATGGCAAGGATATATATGTTGAAGTAGAGAGTATAGAACCTGGTGGGCAAGCGGGGCAATTAAAGAAAGTAAAACCCCTGGACCGTATTAAAAGTGTCGGTGATACCAATGTGAAAGGTTTAAATTTCGGGCTTGTTGTTGAAAGCTTGAAGAGTGCACCTCGTCCAGTCGTATTAACGTTTGTTCGCCCATTGAATAAAGATGTTTTTGCCGATCCATTCACTGTATTGGATACTGATATGTTGCATTTTTTAAAAACAATTGCATCTGCTTCAACTGAGCCTATAAAAAGTAAGGCCAATGCGTTGTTAGAAGCTACAGCGGACCAATGGCAAATTCGTCAAAAAGCAGAATTGTATTATGGTAAAGATACACGTTTGTTCCAGGAAGTGAAGGAAGTATTTGATTGTTTAAGAGAAATTTATTGTATTGAACAAATTGGACGCAAACCTAGTGGGAAAAAAGCATTTGAAATACATATACAAGAGAAATTGCAAGATATGTATACAAATGAAGATTGGTATGGGATTGATCCAGATCATATATATGATGATGATAATATCGCACGTTTAAGTCAAAACAAAGGACATTCCACTTTATCGTTCGCATTATTGTTGACATTTTATTCAAATGCTAGTGATATTAACACAGGGAATTGTACATATTTGCATTTTTTAAAATTATTACCTTTTTGTAAACCATACCGTTTTTATGATGAAATTGCAAAACGTGGTGAAAGTAATGTAGCAGAAATATACGACCAACAATTGAATCTAATTTTTACTATAATTTTAACACTAAGTAATTTTGGTGATTTGCAGTTATCAAAAGAATTATTTCCGGATGAATACAAATTTTTGAATAATAAAAATGTCATAAAGTATGCAACGGATCAAATAATTAATAACAGTAACAGCGATAATAATAATAATAATAGCAACACGCTGGACCAAATATCACAGATATTGATTTGTCTTCGTATATTTGGTATGAATGAAACAACAAATGTTGCTTTTAAAAAGTGCGTCAAGCAAATTATGAACTTGCAACAAAATGACGGTTCATTTGCTACTATGGCATTGGTCACAAACAACGGTGTTACAAAAGAACCTATAACATCGTTGTCCTTGTTGCCCAAACAATTTTTGACCAATTCTCGAGTTATTGCTGCATTGTGCCCGCGTTCGTTTCGTGGTTATGGACCATGCATACCAGGTTCATTGAGTATTTTACGTAAATTTATAACCAACAACAAGAAAAAAGAAAAAACCATTAATTCGAAAACCGGTTTTAAAATGTCACTATCAGCTAATGGGGAAAATGCAACAACACTTAGTAGCCAAAATGCAGTATTGCAGTTATATCCTAAAGCAGCTGACATCACAAGTTCAAACTCTATAAAAATGCCTATCAAACGTAAAGCATCCCTCCGCTTAGATAAATTGCTAGAGTTCAAGCGCAAGAAACAAGCTATGACGCCATCGCAATGGAATAAATATAAAAAGGCAGGTGGTTATGAGAATATGCGCGGCTTAGGTTTGGAAAAAAGCAAGTACTTTCAACTATGTAAAAAATTGACCGGCCGTATGAAATCGTTACATAACTTCAGTCGCAAGTTAGAAAAATACCATATTAACAATGGAGGTGCAAATGTCAATGCTATTATTACCAGTATAGATTTTGACGAAGTAATTGTTGAACATGGTGGTAGTGAAATAAATTTGTTCCATCTCTTTAAACAAGTTGGTGCGGAAGGTGGCATGTACGTAGATCGCTTAGATGAATTTTGGAACAAACAAAGTTACAAATTAGAAGTATTAGGTGGTGTTACCAATCGTGGTGCTGTTTTACGAAAACTTTATGAACGATATTTAGAAGGTTTTGAAAGAATGATTGTAAGTCAAGGGTTAAAATGACTGGATATAAGTATGATAAGTTTCGTAAAAAAGAGTGCTATACCAAAGTAGGCTCTGGTGATGTATACTGTGTTTAGCATATATATATATATAAGTACGGATATTTTTTTGGTTTATACGAGATATGAGTATTATACCTAGGTTACTCTGGACCGCAGAGATAAGGGCTAGCCCAGCTAGCCAGCCAGCTCGTATACTACCAAGTGGTAGTACTCCTGTTAAAAGGTATAGCTTTAAGGGAATAGCATTTTATACAAAATAATTTGCGATCAATATAAAAAATCGTGTTAAGAAATAAGAAATGTACTGTTATTTTCTTTTAATTATATCAAAAAGTGTACTTAGACGAGACCTTCAATGCGTCAAAAAGTAATACCAGGTTAAGGTAATTTAAATTCTTCTAATAAGATAGCCGTTTTACTATATATACCAAGATTTTACTACATAACAATAAAATAATACAAATCATTTGAGAAAGAAACTGTACAACATATGTACGAGTTCGTACCAGTTTCAAGAAGGAAAACAAATCAAATTGTTATTCACATACACCTATTACAGCATCCTCAAAAAACATGGCCGGCAACAATGGTGATATATTGAGACCAGAGAAATATGCAACGGAGCTAAGCTTGACAATGGGAAATGCACATAATTACGAGCATCTAGGTCAACCGCCAGTATGGCCGGAGTCATATGTAGATGTTAATGCGGATAGATTTGAAGGTGGGGATGAGTCATGGATACAAATGCCACCAGAGGCTGAACGAGGCCATGGAAAAAAGTCTTTTACAGCTAGACATGAATATCTAAGAAAAGATTATTTAAAGGATAAACCTACTGCACAATTTCATGCGGAGCAAGGTTTATCCCAAACAAGGTTTCATAATGGCTTTTATCGTCGACCAGTGTATAAAATAAAAGTCAACGAAGTAGAGAAAGAGGAGAAAAACGAGGCGAGAGCACAATTAAGAGCGACGCGGACTGAATTTCGTAGACAGGAATTAACAAAAAAATTATGTCGTGAAGGTGCATCAAATGGCGTCTTAACGGGTAATTACAAAGCAGAAGGTAAACAAGCACGTGTACGTGGTAGGCGTAATTTTAACGTTGTTTTAAGTAAGGAAACGCAAATTGAAGGACGTATTAAGTTAAGGCAGTCGAATAGTCGCTTTCATTACCCATATAATGCAAATGATTATGCAAACCGTAGGAAAATGTTAGGAACAGAAGGTATTGAAAGTGCTCGAAAATCGTCTTTACTGGGTATTGGTAGAGCTGATATTTCATCACATGGAACAAATGATAATTTTAGTAAATCATATTATTTACAACATGCTAGAGAAGAAGGAAACAATTATACAGCTCGAAATGGGGCCCTCTCTGGGACAAGAAAAATACCATCATCAGCACGTCGTGGGGATTTCAGTAATAGGCAAGAGGATATAGCTGCTGTATCACAATTGAAGTAAATTATCATGAGTAAATTAAAAATAAATTATGCGTAAATTAAATAATATATATCATTCCTACTCTTCAAAAGAATAAAATAACTGAAATAATCTATCTCACACAAGTGTGTTGATATTCTCATAATCGAAAATACCAATGAAGGTAAATAGATAGTATCAACTACTCATAATAGCTGATGGAAAATGGGCATCATAGGAAGGCGGAGAATAAATTGTACCAGGGTACAAATCATTATACGACTCACCAAATGCACATTTTAAAGCAAAACGATTATTATAGGCGCAAGTTTTAATAATCGCGGTTTGTATATCTCTACACGTAGTAGAAATCCAATTGGAAATCATATATATCATATGAATATAATATATATATATAAATC
>JACLAC010017206.1_pt1 | contig 10665 bp, 8 predicted proteins | sample 8027881 | NCBI WGS metagenome assembly JACLAC01 (sample SAMN15725517, study PRJNA655200) | protist metagenome | isolation source: fluorescence activated cell sorting (FACS) single amplified genomes of... | place: Spain: Blaines Bay Microbial Observatory, Mediterranean Sea | collected 2016-01-19 | reverse complement strand
ATCGTCAAGAACGGGATGTATCTCCACGAATTTACAAAGGTCAGACTTATTCCAGCAATGTCTGGATCAGCCAGAAAGAGCACTGGTTTTTGAACTAAATCCATTCCCTTCATAGTTGTGTTCACAATTCCTGAAGAAGCATCAAACATCCAGCGCCACAGAATTGCCGTCACCGCTGCAGGTACAGCCCACGGGAGGATGATCCAAGTCCGAACAAAATTTTGCCCCCTGAATGGCTGATTGATCAATAATGCGATTAACAACGCTGCGAAGGTTTGGAAAAAACCATTTGCCAACACCCAGATCGCACTTTTGCCCAGAGAGGCAAGAAATTGTTTGTCCTCAAAAAGTTCAAAATAATTTTTTAGCCCAATGAATTTGTATTCACTTCCAACTACTCTTTGAGAGGTAAAACTGATTTGAATCCCAGATATGATTGGCAAAATCACAACAAGAATGACAAGAATTACAGCAGGTAAGACAAGGAGGAATCCAAGTCTAGCATCACGGCTGCGAAAATCCTGCTTAGTCATGAGAAAGATTGAGGGAAGTTCCAAAGTAATTGACTTTGGAATTATTGGAGGGCTTGACAGGCCATATTTCAGATACGGCCTGTCGCTTTATGATCACTTAGCGCTGAGCATCAACTCTTCTAGGTATCCAACCGCTTCATCTGGAGAGATATCTTCCACCACCATTTTTTCCATAGCTTTAGCTGTGAAATTCTGGCCTTCAAACTGTCCAACCTGAGGGCAGTAATTGTTCTGCATGAACCCATACATCCCTGTGTAAGGGGCCTCATCCAATGAAGTTTGGTGCTGGGCTTTGAATTGGCTCAAGACCGGGGCAGAGAACATGATCTCATTGGTTGTAGAATCGTCCGTTACAGGAAGAAACAAGCCTGGCTCAGACGTTCCTAACCATTCGCCGTAGATTTCAGGACTCAACCAAAAAGACATGAATTTTGCCAAACCTTCTTGTTTTTTTGGATCATCAGTCATGACCATGAATGCATTTGAATACGCTAGGGAGAATCTTTCTCCGCTTCCGTCCTTTGGAACAGGGATAGGAGCCGCTCCAAGGTCATTTGGGCCTAGACCTGAATCATTGATCCAGGCGTTCATGAAAGCATTCTTAAAAGTGATCATGGAAGCCCGACCTGACACGAGTGAGCCTTCCACCTCAGCCCAAGCATAAGAACCAATGTCCGGAGGACTGTAAGAAGCCAGCTCTTTCAAAAAAGAATAAGCACGCTTGTTTTGAGAGTTATTGACAATAGGTTTGCATGAATCATCAAAAATCTTCTTGCCACCAAACGCCCCCATCCAGGTATAAATTGACTGAGTTCCAGCTAATGTATCACTAGCCGGAAGAGCAAACCCGTATCTATCGTTCTCAGGATCAGTCAATTTTTTGGCTGCAGCCAAAACATCTTCAGTAGTTTTCGGAGGATGTGGAATTCCTGCTTCTTCAAAATGCTTTTTGTTATACATCAGTAGCTCTAGCATTCCAAAAGCTGGGATTGCCCAAATCTCGCCGTCAGCACGATATTGATCCACGTATGCATCAATAAATTTTACTTCTTTCGCTACCTGCTCATAGACGCTTGTCGCTGGCTTTACCCCCTTAGCACCCATCTCCCTGACATAAACGAAAAACCCTGGAATGGCCTGTTGCAAATCCACAGACACGCCCGCTTCAATCTGAGCGGGGACCCTTGTGAAGGCTTCTCCCCAACCTACCACATTCTGTTTCATCCGATATTCCGGAAATTTCTCATTAAACTTATCAACAACCACCTGCATTGCTTCTACGCGGCTTGGTGGCTGCTCCATGTGCTGCATCGTCAATTCAAGAGGGGCTGCTTGTGCAATTGTTCCTAAAGTAAGCACAGAGGCCGTTACCACTCCAAATTTGCGAAAACTCGAAAATCGAACACCTTTGATTATCTTCAGCATCATAACTGTCCTTCTAGTTGAGGTTAAAAAACAGTGTTTGATAATAATTGATCTGAAGCGAGTCAAGTTAAATCAGTTTTTGCCGAACATTAATTATATCTGTAATTATTTGAATATAATGAATGTTTATTCAAATTTTTTCTTTAATTATTGATTTGTTTGATTCAGTTACAGATCAAAAAACAAACAATTCCTCAGCATTTCCTCCGCAAATCTTTGCTCGATCTTCCGTGCTCAAATTTGGAAGTAATTTGTCCACCAAAGCCAGTTGTTCTTGATACCCGGGTTCTTTTGTGATCCACGGAAAATCTGAGGCCCACAGCATACGATTGGGACCAAAGATTTTTAGAAGTCTTTGGGCAACGGGCTTCATGTCATTGTGAGGATAGGGGTCATGCGTAAAGGCATACTGTCCAGAAAAGTGGAGATAAGTATTTGGATTGGCCGCCACCATCTCTAAAAGATCAAGGGTTTCAGGGGGTAACTTTACTGAAAAATGGGGCCGGTTGTGCTCATCAATCGCCAAATTGTCCAAAGAAACCATAAATCCACAATGATTGAAAACCGCAACCAGTTCCGGAAGTTCTTTTAAAACTTTATCAAATAATTTCACCTGTGGCGGTTCGGCATAAAACCAAACTTTCAATTTACGCTCAGCCATCGCCTTAAAGAGCGGAAACATTTCAAAAGTCCTTGGGTCCTCTCCAAAGTTCTTTCTTTGATCAACAAACCCCACCCGAATTCCCTGGATCCTGCTTTGAGCAATCCGAGAGTCCAGATTTTCCTCCTGGTCATTTGCAGTCGCATCAAAAATTCCAACAGTCGCAAATTTACCTGAGTGTTCCCGTTGAACTTCGGCTACGTAGTGATCCTCAGGTCCAAGCGGGACTAAGATTGCTTTGTCAACTCCTGCCTTGTCCATTTCCTTGATTAAATCTTCAGCAAGCACTTCCCGATCTGCTTCTGCTAGTCCAGCATGAATCGGTCTAGGATAATCTTCTGAATATCTTCGAAATACGTGTAAGTGTGCATCGATGACGCTCATGTTTTCCTCCAAAATTACCAAATTAGGTTTGATCAAAACAATGGAAGTTTGGCTCTTTTTTATCTTGATGAATCTTCAACCTGTCAATGAAAAATTGATTTTTTTTCAGGACTTTTAGAGGGTGGACACTGAAATCAGACAAATTCGTGACAGTGAGGAAGACCCTTCCAAGGAATTTTTGGCAAACATTTCAGGAGATACTGATGAAAGGATTATGGAAAAGGAGTGCAGCTGAAATCGCAGTATTAGTAAAATCACGCCAAGTTTCTGCGGTTGAAGTTACCCAATCTGCGTTTAGTCGCCTGCAAGCAATCAACGGAAAGCTCAATGCGGTTGTCATTGAAACCCCTGAGGATGCCCTGCGCTCTGCTGAGTTGGTAGACCAAGCAATTGATCGTGGTAAAGATCCAGGCGAATTGGCTGGTGTGCCTGTTACGGTTAAAGTCAACATTGACCAATCAGGATACGCAAACACGAATGGTCTGAAATTGCAGGAGAATCTTATTGCAGACCGGGACAGCCCTGTCGTCACCAACTTTCGCAAAGCAGGAGCGATCATCATTGGTCGCACAAACACCCCAGCATTCTCCCTCCGCTGGTTCACACGAAACCAATTGCATGGCCATACAATCAATCCGCACAACTCAAGGATTACTCCCGGTGGTTCCTCTGGAGGTGCCGCTTCAGCAACAGCCTCAGGAATTGGCGCGATCGGGCATGGCACAGACATCGGGGGTTCAGTCAGATATCCAGCCTATGCCTGTGGACTCCAAGGGCTTCGCCCAACTCAGGGACGCTTTCCTGCCTGGAATCCTTCGGGAAAAGACCGGCATATTGGTGCTCAGTTGATGGCGGTTTCAGGGCCACTTACCAGGACAATCGCTGATCTAGAGTTAGCCACGAAAGCGATGGCTGTTGCAGATCTAAGAGACCCCTGGCATGTTCCACTGCCGTATCAGATTGGTGATTTTCCTCGGAGGGCTGCACTCTGTGTGAATCCAGATGGCATGCAAACAGAGGAGTCCGTTGAAAAAGCAGTTCGGCAAGCTGCTGAAAGGCTCAAAGATTCGGGTTGGGAGGTAACGGAAGTAGAGAGCCCACCGTTTCAGGAACCAGCTAGATTGCAGGCTATTCTCTGGCTTGCTGAAACACATCGAGTAGGGACAGGCATTCTAGACAAAGAGGGAGATCCCGATGCCATCCACGTCTTTGGGGAGATGACCAAACTCTCTCCCGTACCAACGATAAATGATGTATTGGATGCTTTACAGGCACGGTTGGGATTTCTTCGGGATTGGCAACTTTTCTTGGAGAAATATCCTGTCTTGATCTGCCCTACTTCGAGCGAACCTCCCTTTCCAGATTTGCTGGATCTACAGGATTTCCCAAGAGTGATCAAGGCTCAGCTCACCCAGGTAGGGCTTCCTTTGATGGGCATTCCGGGCCTCTCCATCTTCACGGGATACAATGAGAGTCCTGATGGAAAGATACCAATGGGCGCTCAACTGGTTGGGGCACGCTTCCGAGAGGATATTCTCATTTCTGCTGCCAAAGAGATTGAGGCCCGCAGCCCCAAGATTGAAATTGCAGAACCTTAATTGGCCTAGGCGGACTGGATGAAGAGAAGCATGTCAGTTTGAAAAAGATTTCTGAGTTCACTTAAGCAGGGTTCCGTTGAATCATGAAGGAACCCTTTTCAGTCTGAAGTTCATTCAGAGGTTGCTTTTCTACTTTTACAGCCTCCATCTTTTGCGTTTTTCGAACAATCAACTGAACCATTTGGAATTGATAACCATAGTTTTTTCTTTCCATAGGGTAACCTTCCTTTTTAAAAGTTGATGTATGCCTAAGCTAATAAATGTTGGAGGGATTACTCTGGCTGGTGATCCAGAATATCCCAGCACACGGTCAGGACATGATAGTCCGTTTTACCAGGTGGAGACTTGAGTCTATCAATTTTTTGACCCTCTCGAGAGAGAATCCTAAACCAGGCACCATGCTGGTGATCCACAAAATGATCCCATGCGTAACCCCAGAATTCCAAATAATCATCTCGATAGTTTGGCTTTTCTGTCAACCAAAAAAGACGCCAAGCTGTAGCAATGGACTCCGCCTGAACCCAAAAATACTTAGTGGGCGCACAGGTCTCTCCATCGGGTGCAAACCCATAGAAGATCCCCCCATAATCTGCGTCTCCTCCATCTTTCATTCCATTTTTATAAAGCATCTCCGCGCGATCTAGATACCAGGATTGGGGACGAATTTCCAAAAGACTCAACAGGAGACGGGCCCACTCTACCTGATGTCCAGGTTGAAAGCCCCATGGCTTGAAGAGGTCATCTGGCTGATCCTTGTGATACTCCATATCCGGAAGCCAATCTTGCGTGTAGTGTTCCCACACGAGCCCACCATTCAAGTCCGCCAATTCTAGAGCAAATTTCTGAGCTAGTTGCTCGGCTCTGTCCAAGAATTTTTCATCACTTGTTGCTTTCCAAGCGGCTAGACAAGCTTCACACATGTGCATATTGGCATTCTGTCCACGATAGCTATCGGGCTCTCTCTCTGACCAACTCAATTCATCAAGATAAGCTCCCTGAGTTGGCTCCCAAAAATGTTGTTCCATCAGTGACCAAACGTCATCAAGGAGTGACTGTGTGGAGACAAGCCCAGCTTGTAGGGCATGAGCAGCAGCAAATAGAACAAAAGCGTGCCCATAGGCCATTGCTCTCCCATCGCTAACTTGGCCTCCTGTTAATTCCCAAGCATAAAAACCATCTGGCATCTGATGGGCTGAAGTCAGGAATCGGAGCCCATGTTCTGCCAGCGCCAAGTCCTCAGGATTTCCCCCTCGGCAGTATGCACCTGCAAAGTTAAAAATGAAACGACAAGAACTTACTAAATGTTTGAAATTTTTATCAAAAAGTGCCCCGTCATCCTCAAATCCGTGAAAGAATCCACCCCTTGGATCGAGCGCTCGTCCCCTGTAAAAATTCAGTACTTTCTGGACGTGATCCTTTAGAAATTCTGCATCTCCAAAGTCAGGGTAGGACAAGGAAGCTGATGTCATGGGATTTATCTCAATCATGGTAAGAGGCAAGCTTCAATTATTTTCAGAAAGGTTGAGCAAAAGACCTCACTTGATTATGTGATCGATTGTTCACGAATATGGTAGGCCTCTCAAGTGCTGAAGATTGATCACAACTTGGAAAATCTGCACCGAGTTGAGATTTTTTTCCGGAGTTTCCTTATCAACTGCTACCAAACCAATTTAACCTTTCGATCTCTAGATTCAGCGTAGCCATTGTATGAACGGCATTGTCATCATCCTGGTACTGGGGGCAGCACTATCTCATGCCCTCTGGAATTTGCTGCTGAAGCAAACCGAGAACAGGCTTATGATGATGATGTCGATGCATACTGTCACGGGCTTAATGGGGTTGATACTCATTCCGTTTATTGGTCCTGTGGAGGAAGCCGCCTGGCCGATGCTCCTGATGTCTACAGTCGTTCATGGCGGCTACTATGTTTTTTTGACTTTTTCCTATCGCAACGTAGAACTTGGTCGAGCTTATCCAATCTTGCGAGGTACAGGACCAATTGTGGTCTTTTTAGCTTCTTTGTTATTCTTGAATGAACCTGTCTCTACGCTCCAGTTATTTGCTTTCTTTTTTATTGCTGCAGGAATCCTGAGCCTCGGCTTGCGTTCATTCGGTTATTTTCAACAACAGCCTTCAACACTTTTTTTATGCGCTCGGCACTGGAGTTCTGATCGGAATTTACAGTTTGATCGACGGAATTGGGGTAAGAAATTCTGGAAACGTCCTAGGTTATATCTGCTGGCTATTCTTCCTGGAAATGTTGATGGTGCAAGCCTACGCTTTCTATTTTTACAGAGGCGAAACAATCATCCGCTTGATCAAGCTTGGATGGAGCGGTGTCTGGGCTGGTCTGCTGGCAGCCTATGCCTACGGATCTGTGCTTTGGGCCATGGAATCGGCTCCCATCATGCTGGTTGCAGCACTTCGAGAAACAAGTGTGGTGATGGTCTCAGTGCTTGGCATCCTGATCCTCAAGGAAAGCAAAGACCTCCTAAAAGTCCTGGCTGCCGTGCTGGTCACACTGGGGATTGTGCTCCTCAAAGCCTAGAACCGAAGATAAACTTAGCTAGCTGCCGAAAGATTTTTTGGAGCAAACTCAAAAATCTCTGGCGATGTTGTACCTTGCAGCTGATTGATCTCCTTCTCTACTTCACTCACAGCTTCACTACCCACATGAACCTCCAAAGAAAGCTCAAATTTCCTGCTAGTCAATGGCTCTAAGAGCACCACTCGACCATTTTCACGTTCGAAACGCTTCGGGTTTGGGAAATTGGATCCTGGTTCCAGCCCTGTCACATATCCATTCTTCAGCGATGCTGTATTCTTCCAAAGCGAAAAACAGGGCATTTGTTCCAAAGAAAAACTCATTGAAGTCCCAAGATCCCCTGCCTGGTTACGCAACATCACCTTAGATTCGCCTGAAGAATCCCCCAACAATTCGTAGAAATATACTTGCTCTACATAACCGTTCGTAGGCCCCCGGAATTCCGAAAGCGAAATTAAATCCTCCTGGGCTCTTTGATCTCTGGGGGCTGATAACTTTACAGGTGCGACCAACTGGGAACCTTCCTCTAAAAAGGGAGGTCCGTAGTTGCAGTGATACAGCATTTCGATTTCTTCGGGTGTCGTATTCAGGTTGGTCACTTCATCCACAATCGTTAGCTTATTTGAGCCGAGTTCTGTTGAAATTTCGGTTGTGAGTCGCAGTGCTGGACCAAAGAGCATGGTTTCCTCAACAATCCCTCGAATCCTCAGAGTTGTTGGGGTGCCAACCTCCACCTGAACCTGAACAAACCTCGCCGGAATATTGGCAATCTTTCCATGGAGTGGAAGAAACACCTCCGCTTTGTTTCCATTGTTATCAACGATCACATCATTTCCAGGGGCGCCATTGTTACTCAGACCACAGCGTACAATCCACTCGTTGAAACCTTTCAACCACCCTAAGCCACCACGATCGTTTAGTTCGATAAAGGCTGGATGCACAAGATCCTTCACAGGTGAGTCCCAGCCCAGAGTCTTACCCGAATAGGATCCTCTCCAAATCCCCATCCCTCGAGTTGGGACCACGGCAAAAGAAAAATTCCCATTATTCACCTCGATCAAATCAATCCCCTGCTGCAGGCCTCCCTGCAAGGTGGACTTTTTAATTTCCCAGTTTGAGGAGGAGTTTGTGGATAAGTTCTGTTCATTCAACTCTAGTGAATCAATCCAAAGATTTTGATCCACATCTGTGATTACCTGATGAAATGTTGAAGACATGAAAAGACTCAAATAATTGTTATGAAATAGGAATTTTCCATAAAAATCTAAAATTCTTGCTAAACCGGAACACTCTCTAAGAAAAATTGTATAGATAATCAAGAAGCTCTCACCCAGACGGTTGTATCGTGAAAAACCGCACCTCCATTTGGGAAAGCCACATCCGCCGAAGTGAGCGTGTTGACTCCTTTTGCAGCTGGAAACGCTCGGTTTGCCCATAGCCCTTCAATTACGACCAGGCCAGGCCGCACCTCTTCATTGGCTTCCAAGGCGATTTCGATCTCACCTCGCTCATTGCCTACTTTAATCTGCCCAGCGTTTTCTAATCCCTCCTGTTTCAGATCACTCGGATGCATCCAGGCTTTTGGGGACAGCAAGCGATCCTGAGAAAGGGACATCTCGTTAAAGGTGGAGTTGAGAAACCATCTTGCAGGAGGCGTGATCAGGCGATACGGCTTTTCATGGGATAAACTATCTCGCACTTCCCAATGATCCGGAAACGTCGGCATCTTTTGGTTTGCCTGACCCCAATACGTCCAATCCGCTCTGAAATGGAACTTTCGATCTTCGTGACCAAAGCCATCCAAAAAGTGCATTTTTTCAAAACCAAGATCCAAATCAATTTCAAAACTTTTTTCTTCGAGCGGAATCTTTTCTTGGTAGCCGGATTTCTGCAGCATGCCAGTAATCAATTCCCATGCACTCTTCAGAAATCCTGGGTGCTCACCTTTCAGCCGCTTCGCAAGTTCCTGAATTACCCAGTGGTTTGATCGACATTCTCCAAGAGGTGGAACCACAGCCTTGGCGATCTGGAAAAAGGTATGACCCCCAGCCGAATAGCAATCATCGTGTTCTAAAAAGGTGGTTGCAGGCAGCACCACATCGGCCATTTCAGCGGTTTCGGTCAGGAATTGTTCGTGAACGCAAATGAAAAGATCATCCCTGGAAAACCCTTGTCGAACCAAGTCTGTCTCTGGTGCCACAACCATCGGATTCGTATTCTGAATAAAGATGGCCCTGATGGGAGATCCACCTTGTAGATCTTGAGGATGACCACACAGGATTGGCCCAATTCTCGACTGATCCAAAACTCTTGTGGCCGGATTCAGTTGATCCAAGCCTTTGATCTCGGACACATCAAAGGCACACATGCCCGAATTGCTATAAAGAGCCCCCCCACCAGGATATTGCCAGGCACCTGTGACCATTGGCAAACAGCTGACTGCGTGCATGTTGGAGGCCCCATTTCGGGAGCGGGTGAAGCCGTAGCCCAAGCGCAGGAAACTTCTGGGCTTACTCCCGTAAAGCTCCGCAAACTGTTCTATCTCACGGACAGCTAAACCTGTGATGGAAGCAGCCCATGCGGGAGTTCGCAGCTGTAAATGCTCTTTCAATCCCTGTGGATCATCTGAATATTTGTTCAGATAGTCCCAATCTGCCAGACCATCGCGAAACAAGATGTGCATCACGGCACAAGCCAAAGCTCCATCTGTTCCAGGTTGCAACCGAAGGTGCAAATTTGCTCGCTTTGCGGTATCAGTCGTGTAAGGATCAACCACCACCAGCTGGGTCCCACGTTGTCTTCGGGCCTGCTGAAATCGATGGATGACATTGATCTGGGTATTGACTGGATTTCCACCCCAGACAACCAGCAGATCTGTTTCACTGATCTCCCTGGCATCTAAGCCCCGCTTCTCTCCAGCTCCCACAAGCCACCCCGCATCAGACAGCCCCACACAGATCGTCGAGTGTTGCCTGGAATATCCCATCACATGCCGAAGTCGCTCAATTCCATCTCGTTGAACCCAACCCATCGTGCCGGCGTAAAAATAGGGCCAGACACTCTCCGTCCCATATGTTTCAGCAGTTTGCTTGAGAGCTGTCACCGTGAGATCCAGCGCTTCTGCCCAGGATATCTTCTCAAACGCAAGAATCCCCGTACCCTTGGGTCCAACTCGCTTCAAGGGATGGGTCAACCGATCTGGATGATGATGCCGCTTTGCATAATTGGCGACCTTTCCGCAGATCACTCCATCCGTGTAAGAGTGTTTTTTCCTACCACGAAGTCGCTTGATCTGGCTGTGCTTATCACTCTCAACCTCAAGAGCACAGGTACTCGGACAATCATGAGGACAAGTACTGTCCAACCACTTTGATTCAGAAAAACCCATGAATTCCTCAGCAAAATCTCCAAACAATTGAGCCTGAAAAGATGTCAAATCTACACATCCCCTCAAAGCCGATCAAGCCTTTCCAAAATGAAACATCGAGTGGAAGAATCCAAGAAAAATTATTGTATGTT